>Ga0315315_10001612_pt1 | contig 20714 bp, 21 predicted proteins | sample M140m3416metaG_FD_203699 | JGI IMG/M metagenome (GOLD analysis project Ga0315315, IMG submission 203699) | Ammonia-oxidizing marine archaeal communities from Monterey Bay, California, United States - M1 40m 3416 | ecosystem: Environmental > Aquatic > Marine > Intertidal zone | place: USA...
TATCATTTGCTGATATTGAAAAAAATATTAAAGAAATTTCAGAAAAAGCAAGAGATGGGAAATTAACAATTGAAGATCTTCAAGGTGGAACTTTCACTATAAGCAACGGTGGGGTTTATGGATCAATGTTATCAACACCAATTCTTAACCTTCCTCAATCTGGTGTTCTTGGAATGCATAATATTGTCGAAAGACCCGTTGTTGTTGATGGAGAAATAAAAATTAGACCAATTATGTATTTGGCTTTGTCTTATGATCACAGAATAATTGACGGCAAAGAGTCTGTATCATTTTTAAAAATGGTTAAAGAAAATTTAGAAAACCCTAGTAGGTTGTTTTTGGATATTTAAATGTCAGAAAAATTTCAAGCAGTAGTAATTGGAGGTGGTCCTGGTGGATATGTTTGTGCTATTAGACTTGCCCAGCTTGGATTAAAAACAGCATGTATTGAGTCTAGAGGTTCTCTTGGTGGAACTTGTTTAAATGTTGGTTGCATACCTTCAAAAAGCTTATTAAATCTATCTGAAGAATTTCATAAAGTTCAAAACTTATCTAGTAAAGGAATTGAAGTAGGAGAAGTTAAGCTAAATCTTGAAAAAATGATGAAAAGTAAGGATAAAGCGGTAACTATACTTACTAAGGGTGTCGAGTTTTTACTTAAAAAAAATAAGGTAACTTATTACAAAGGAGCTGGAAGCTTTAAATCTCAAAATAAAATCATAATTAAAGACGATCAAAATAAAGAGACTATTATTGAAGCAGAAAAAACGGTGATAGCAACTGGTTCTGTGCCAGTGTCTTTGCCTGGAATAGAAATTGATGAAAAAGTTATCGTATCTTCAACAGGTGCATTAAAATTAGATAAAGTTCCAAAAAAAATGGTTGTTGTTGGTGGTGGTTATATTGGATTAGAAATGGGTTCAGTTTGGTCAAGGTTGGGGGCTGAAGTGCAAGTGGTAGAATTTTTAGATCATATTACTCCTGGCATTGATAAAGAAATTTCTTTAGAATTTATGAAGATTTTAAAAAAACAAGGCATTAAATTTAATATGCAAAATAAAGTTGAAGCTATCCAAAATAACAAAACAGGAGCAGTTGTTTCAACAGTTGATAAAGATGGAAATAAGAATAATTTTGACTGTGATGTCGTTCTTATTTCAGTTGGTCGAAAAGCAAACACGAATGGTTTAAATTTAGAAGCAGTTGGAGTTGAATTAGACGAAAGAAAAAGAGTTAAAACAAATAATACGTTTAAAACGAATCTTAATAATATTTATGCAATAGGCGATGTTATAAGCGGACCAATGCTTGCCCATAAAGCAGAAGATGAAGGAATTGCTGTTGCAGAAAATATTGCAGGTCAGTCAGGCCATGTTAATTATGATACAATTCCTGGCGTTGTTTATACAACACCCGAAGTTGCATCAATTGGTAAGACAGAAGAACAATTAAAAGAGTTAAATACAAAATATAAAATTGGTAAGTTTTCATTCATGGCAAACTCTAGAGCAAAAGCAATAGATGATTCAGAAGGGTTTGTAAAAATTTTAGCAGACGAAACTACAGATAAAGTTTTAGGTGCCCATATAATAGGCCCTCACGCGGGAGAGCTTATTGCAGAAATAGGTGTTGCAATGGAATTTGGTGCAAGCTCTGAAGATATTGCAAGAACTTGCCATGCTCATCCAACATTTTCTGAAGCTGTTAAAGAAGCAGCATTATCAGTAGATAAAAGAGCAATACACTCTTAACCAATTCGCAAGAAAGTATTTACTATTCGTCTTTTTTAAAAAATCTGCAGCTATAATCGGAATAGTGAAGAGTTATTTTAGAGTTTTTAAAATATTCATCTACAGCTTTTTGGCATCCTTTAAAATGACCATAATCATCAATTATCAAATAACCACCTTTACTTAATCTTGGATACAAAATTTCTAATTCAATTTTAGTACTATCATAAAAATCAGTATCAAGTCTGAGTATTGATATTTTATTTGGCAGATTATTGTGATCTAAAAGCGTATTTTTAACATCACCTTTAATCAATTTGATATTGTGTTTAAGTAAACTTTTTGAAATATTTTGCCTTACATTTTCAATATTACAATAAGCCCAAATATTTTTTTTATTATTAATTTTTTTAGTGCTTTTAAGTAATTCATTTGATTTTACGTTTCTTAAATCAATGTCAAACTCTCCAGATTCAGTCATACCTTCAAAAGTATCAAATCCATAAATTGTTTTATTTTGTTGATACAAATCATTTAATTTTTGTAACATAATAAGGTTTCCACCTCTCCAAACTCCACATTCAACAAAATCTCCAGTAATATCATTATGAGTTATTTCTTTAAATATATTGATTAAAGTAAAAATTCTTGCTCTATTTGTCATTGTATAATCTTCAATAGAACTAATTATTTTTTTTTCTTCATTAGAAAATTCTACTGGGAATGGAACTTTATAGTTAGTTTTGTATACTTCATATCCCAACATGTACAAAAATTGATTAATCAATTTTTTGATTGAAATAAGTATATTCATATAATTCAATTTAAATATAAAAGTATTAAAAAATGGTTTAAAGAATAATAATTAATACGTCAAATAAGAAAAAATGAGAATTCCAATTCTTTTACCAAATATATTCAACCATCCTTTTACATATGAAACAGATATTAACTTAAAAGTTGGAGATTATGTAGTTGTTCCTTTTGGTAAATCAAAAATAACTGGAGTTGTGTGGGATGAATTTGAAAAAAAAAATAATAGAAACTTTAAGGTAAAAAGTATTTTTAAAAAGTTGAATGTTGAGCCTTTAAAAAGAAATACGATAAAATTTCTTAATTGGTTCTCAGAATATAATATTATTCCAAAGGGAATGGCTCTTAAACTCGTCTTGTTAAGTAGTTGTGCTGTAGAAAAATTTTCAAAAGATACTTATAAAAATTATAACTCTACAATAAAAAAAAATTCCGTAAAACTATCTGAAGAACAAAAAAAATCTTTAAAAAAGATGAATATTTCTAATAAAAAATTTAGAGTCCATGTACTTCAAGGAACTACTGGGTCAGGAAAAACTATTGTTTATTTTGAAGCCTTAAAAGACATCATTAATAAAGGATTTCAGGGCCTAATATTATTACCTGAGATTGGATTAACAGGTCAATTTGAAAAAAAATTTTTAGAATTTTTTGGTTTTAATCCAGCTGTTTGGCATTCTGGCATTTCAAAAAAAAAAAAAGAAATAATTTGGAGTGGTGTTGCTAATGGAGAACTTAAAGTTGTAATAGGTGCAAGATCTTCATTATTTTTACCTTTTAAAAAGTTAGGTTTAATTATTGTCGATGAAGAGCATGATCAATCTTATAAACAAGATGAAGGTGTTACCTATAATGCAAGAGATATGGCTATCTCAAGAGCTTGGTTTGAAAATATTCCAATTAATTTAATAACAGCAGTTCCTTCAATTGAAACATATGAAAATATCAAAAAAGGAAAATATAGCATTTCTAGATTAGAAAAACGTTATCAAGATGCGTCTTTGCCAAATTATGAAATAATCAATCTCAATGAAACAAAATTAGAAAAACAATCTTGGATTTCAAAAAAAATTATAGATAAAGTAAATTTTCATCTTGATAAAAATGACCAAGTGTTATTTTTTTTAAATAGGCGTGGATTTTCTCCACATGTCCTTTGTAACAAGTGTTTTAATAGTTATTCATGCCCAAATTGTTCAATCAATCTAGTTTATCATAAAAAAAAAAATAATTTATTGTGTCATTACTGTGGTTTCAAAACATCATTAAAAAGAAGTTGCGTAAAAGATGATGATTGTGAATTTATTTTTAGTGGTCCTGGTGTTGAAAGAATATCTGAAGAAGTTAAAAGAAATTTTCCATCAAAAAAAATAGAGATTTTTTCCAGTGATACAATGAATAAAAAAAACTCAAGTATAAAATTAGAAAAAATAATAAATAATGAAGTTCAAATTTTAGTTGGAACTCAATTAATTTCTAAAGGTTTTCATTTTCCTAGTTTAAATTGTATTGTTGTTGTCGATATAGATTTATCATTACAGGGTCATGATTTAAGAGCTGCTGAAAAAAATTTACAATTATATCATCAACTTTCAGGACGAGCTGGCAGAACAGGAAAACCAGCTACAGTATATTTTCAAACATACAATACCAATACAAAAATGATTTCAGACCTTACAAACAGTAATCCAGATATTTTTTTAGATAGAGAATTAGAAATAAGAAAACAAAATAAACTTCCTCCATTTCAAAGATTTATTGCTTTAATTTTGACAGGAGATAATGAAGGAAAATTAGAAAAAGAAGCCTTTAATTTTAAAAATTTTATTGAAAAAAAAATAGATGGTAGAGTATTAGGTCCAGTAAATTCTCATATATTTAGGCTGAAGAAAAAGTATAGAATTAGATTGCTTGTTAGAGGAGCAAAGTCTTTGAAATTACAAAGTTCAATTGCAAAAATTGTTGCTAAATATAAATTTTTTCCAGGAATAAAACTTTCAGTTGATGTTGATCCAATAAACTTCAATTAATAAGCAAAAAAGACCTTTTTTAGTTAATGTGTTACTTGAAGACGTACAGGTCATATGTTAATTAAAGCGTGATTTAAAATTAATCTTCAATACTACAAAGGTATCAAGTTGAGCAAAAATAAGCAATTTTCACTAACTTCAGCTGAAAGGTATTCTTTAGCTTTGTATGAGCTTGCAAATGAGAGCAATCTAATAAAAAAAGTGGAGGATCAATCTTTATCAATTTTAGATCTAATATCTTCTAGTAATGATTTTTCTAACTTAATTAAAGATCCAACTAGTAATCAAGAAGATTTATTAAAAGTTATCAATAATATTTCTAAAAATAATAATTTTGAAAATTTATTAAAAAATTTTCTAAGTTTCTTAATAATAAAAAGAAGGTTTTTTTACGTGGAACAAATTTTAAAAAGTTTTATTGAAACTTGCTCTAAAAAAAGAGGAGAATTAAAAGCTGAATTAAAATCAGCGAAAGAGTTATCTACCGAAGAGATCAACAAAATTACAGATGAGCTTAGTCAAAATTTTAGCTCTAAAATAAAATTAAACTATATAAATGATAAAAGTTTAATAGGAGGCTTAGTAGTTAAAGTTGGAAGTACTATGGTAGATACCTCAATTAAAAATAAATTACAACAAATAGAAAATAGAATGATAGAGGCATAAATGGAAATAAATCCTTCGGAAGTTACAAAGATATTAAAAGAGCAAATTAAAAATTTTGGTGATAAGGCAGAAGTAACAGAAGTTGGCCAAGTATTATCAGTTGGTGATGGTATTGCTAGAATTTATGGTCTTGATAATGTTCAGGCTGGTGAAATGGTGGAGTTTGCAGATGGTTCTAAAGGTATGGCCTTAAACTTAGAAAGTGAAAATGTTGGTGTTGTAATTTTTGGTGATGATAGAAATATTAAAGAAGGTGATGTTGTTAAAAGAACTGGAAATATTGTTGATACACCAGTTGGAAAAGAATTATTAGGAAGAGTTGTTGATGGTTTAGGTAACCCTATTGATGGCAAAGGTGCGTTGGATAAGAGTATTCAAAAAAGCAGAGTTGAAGTAAAAGCACCAGGAATTATTCCAAGACAGTCAGTTAGTGAGCCAATGCAAACAGGATTGAAATCAATTGATAGTCTAGTCCCAGTCGGAAGAGGACAAAGGGAATTGATTATTGGTGACAGACAGACAGGTAAAACCGCAGTTGCTATTGATGCAATTATTAATCAAAAAAAAATTAATGAGTCCGGTGATGAAAAACAAAAACTATATTGTGTCTATGTTGCTATTGGTCAAAAAAGATCAACTGTAAGACAAATTCAAAAAACTTTAGAAGAAGCGGGTGCTATGGAATATACAACTATAGTTGCTGCTACAGCATCAGATTCAGCTCCGCTTCAATTTTTAGCTCCTTACACAGGATGTACTATGGGTGAATATTTTAGGGATAATGGAATGCATGCTTTAATTATTTATGATGATTTGTCTAAGCAAGCAGTTGCTTATAGACAAATGTCTCTTCTTTTAAGAAGACCCCCAGGACGTGAAGCATATCCGGGTGATGTATTTTACTTACACAGCAGATTGCTTGAAAGAGCTGCAAAATTAAGTGATGAGCATGGTGGAGGCTCCCTAACAGCACTTCCAATTATTGAAACACAAGGTGGTGATGTTTCTGCATTTATTCCAACCAACGTAATTTCGATTACAGATGGTCAAATATTTCTAGAAACGGAACTTTTTAATCAGGGAATCAGACCTGCGATTAATGTTGGACTATCTGTGTCTAGGGTTGGATCTTCTGCACAAACTAAAGCAATGAAACAAGTTTCTGGATCAATGAAGTTAGAGTTAGCTCAATATAGAGAAATGGCTGCTTTTGCTCAGTTTGGATCTGATTTAGATGCATCAACTCAGCAACTTTTAAATAGAGGTTCTAAATTGACTGAACTTTTAAAACAAAAACAGTATTCTCCAATGACAGTAGCTGAACAGGTTATTTCAGTTTTTTGTGGAGTAAAAGGATATCTAGATGATATTGAATTGAAAGATATTGCTGAGTTTGAAATTAAAATAATTGAGAAATGCAAATCTGAAAAACCTGAAATTATTGAGTCAATTTTAAGCTCAGGTAAACTTGAGAATGATAAAGAGAAGTTACTTGTTGAAGTAATTACTAAATTGAAAGAAAATTTTAAACCTTAATCAACCATGGCAAGTTTAGACGACCTTAAAAAAAGAATAGCTAGTGTAAAGTCTACACAAAAAATTACTAAAGCTATGAAAATGGTGGCTGCTGCAAAACTAAGAAGAGCTCAGGAAAATGCTGAAAAGGGAAGGCCTTATTCTGAAAAAATGAATAATATTATTCTAAATTTGTCTAATGGTATTTCAGATAAAGAGAATGCTCCAAAATTACTTTCAGGGTCTGGAAAAGATAAAATACACCTTTGTGTAGTTATGACGTCTGACAGAGGTTTATGTGGAGGATTTAACTCAAATATAATAAAAAAAGCCAAAAGTTATTTTACTAAACTTTCTGAAGAGGGAAAAGATTTAAAAATAGTGACTGTTGGCTCTAAAGGGAATGATCAATTAAAAAGAGCTTATGGTGATAAAATTATTGCAAATTTATCATTCAAAGAATCCAAGAATGCAAATTACTTTGATGCCGAAAAAGTTGGAAAAATGGTAATAGAAAAGTTTGAAGCTGAAGAATTTGATGTTTGTATTATTTTTTATAATCAGTTTAAAAATGTGATTACCCAAATTCCTCAGGAACAACAAATAATTCCTTTAAAGACTGAGAATTCTGAAGAAAATAAATCTGATGATAGTTATGAATTTGAACCAGATGAAGATGAAATTTTAAGCAATTTATTGCCAAAAAATATTTCAACACAAATATTTAAAGCAATGTTGGAGAATTCAGCTAGCGAACAGGGCTCTAGAATGAGTGCAATGGATAATGCAACCCGAAACGCAGGTGAAATGGTTGACAAACTTACTATTGAGTATAATAGAAGTCGTCAGGCAGCAATTACTAAAGAACTAATAGAAATCATATCAGGAGCAGAAAGTTTATAATTATGAGCAAAGGAATTATTACACAAGTTATTGGAGCAGTAGTAGACGTAAAATTTGAAGGAGATCTTCCAGAAATTTTAACAGCATTAGAATGTAAAAATGGCGATAACAGACTAGTTTTGGAAGTTGCTCAGCATTTAGGAGAGTCTACAGTTCGAACTATCGCAATGGATGCTACTGAAGGATTGAAAAGAGGTGATGAGGTTATTAATACTAACGCACCTATCCAAGTTCCAGTTGGTCCTGAAACATTAGGAAGAATTATTAATGTAATTGGAGAACCAATTGATGAAAAAGGTGAGGTTAAGACTAAAGAGACTTGGCCAATTCATAGATCTGCACCTGAGTTTAATGACCAATCAACTGAAACGGAAATACTAGTTACTGGAATTAAAGTAATCGATTTACTTGCGCCTTATGCAAAAGGAGGAAAAATTGGATTATTTGGTGGTGCTGGAGTTGGAAAAACAGTTTTGATTATGGAATTAATTAATAACGTCGCAAAAGCACATGGTGGATTTTCAGTTTTTGCTGGGGTTGGTGAAAGAACAAGAGAAGGAAACGATCTTTATCATGAGATGATAGACTCTGGAGTTATTAAAACTGAGGGCGAAGGGTCTAAAGCTGCGCTAGTTTATGGACAAATGAATGAACCTCCTGGGGCTAGAGCTAGAGTTGCTCTTACGGGATTGACTGTAGCTGAGTATTTTAGAGATCAAGAAGGTCAAGACGTTCTTTTCTTTGTAGATAATATTTTCAGATTTACACAAGCAGGTTCTGAGGTATCAGCTCTTCTTGGAAGAATACCTTCTGCTGTTGGTTATCAACCTACATTAGCAACAGATATGGGTAACCTTCAGGAAAGAATTACAACCACTAACAAAGGATCTATTACTTCCGTACAGGCTATTTACGTTCCAGCTGATGACTTGACTGACCCAGCACCCGCTACATCATTTGCTCACTTGGATGCAACTACCGTTCTTTCAAGACAAATTGCAGAAATTGGTATTTACCCTGCTGTTGATCCGCTAGACTCTACATCAAGAATTTTAGACCCTAGAATTGTAGGAGATGAACATTATAGAGTAGCTAGAGAAGTACAAAAAGTTTTACAAACTTACAAATCTCTTCAAGATATTATTGCAATTCTTGGTATGGATGAGCTTTCAGAAGAAGACAAACTTGTTGTAGCAAGAGCCAGAAAAATCCAAAGATTTTTATCTCAACCGTTCTTTGTTGCTGAAGTATTTACTGGATCACCAGGAAAACTGGTTGATTTGGATTCTACAATAAAAGGCTTTGCTGCAATTTGTAAGGGTGATTATGACCATTTACCAGAAGCGGCTTTTTATATGGTTGGAACTATTGAAGAAGCAATAGAAAAAGCTGAAAAAATGGCGAAAGATGCAGCAGCTTAATGAGTGAAGAGTTTAAAGTTGAAATAGTAAATCCAGAAAAATCTTTTTTGGTAAAAGAAGATGTATTAGAAGTCGTTGTGCCCGCATTTGAAGGGGAGATGGGAATTCTTAAAGATCATATTTCTATTATTTCTTTTTTAAAACCAGGTATAATTAAAATTTTGTCTAAGTTAGGTGATGAAAAATACTATGTTGAAGATGGAATTGTTGAATTTAAAAATAATAATCTGTCAATCTTGACAAGTTCAATATTTAATCTTTCTGATTTTGATAAATCGAAACAACAAGACTTACTTAATCAGGCAGAAAAAGAAGCTAGTAAACCAGAAATTAACGATCAGACAAAGTATTTAGTTGATCAAAAAATTGAAGTATTAAGATCTCTCAATTAATAATTTTTTTAACTTTTTCTTTAATTTCTTTGTAAACGTGAAGTTTAAAGTCAACGACCACTTCAGTGATCTGATCAAGTTCTATCCATTTCCAATCTAAAAATTCTGGATTTTTTGTTTTAATATTTATTTCTTTATCTTCTCCATTAAATCTCATTAAAAACCATTTTTGTTTTTGGCCTCTGTATTTCCCTTTCCAGATAATTCCTAATAAATGATTTGGAAGTTCATATGTTATAGTTCCTTCTAGCTCTTTTATTAATTCTACACTTTTGATGCTGGTTTCTTCATTTAGTTCTCTATAAGCTGCTTTTAAAAAATCTTCTCCTTCATCAACACCACCTTGTGGCATCTGCCAAAAATTTTTTGGATTATCAATTCTTTTAGCAACAAAAACTTCATTGTTTTTATTTAAAACTATAATTCCGACACCACTTCTAAGTGGTAGCCCGTTAAAATCTTTTTTCATATTATCCGTTAAGTAATTTAATAGCGTAATTTAGTTGATTATCAGTATCGGTTTTAATTCTAAAATCATCACCTTCTTCATTTATCTCAATATCTGGTTGCACCCCAACTTCAGAAATTGATTTACCTGATGGTAAATAATATTTAGATACAGTTAGACGTATAGCCCCTTTATTTTTTAGCGGAATTATTGATTGAACAGATCCTTTGCCATAACTTCTTTCTCCAAGTATAATTGCTCTTTTATGATCTTTTAGAGCACCTGCTACAATTTCTGATGCTGACGCAGAACCATAGTTTATTAAGATTAATAAAGTTTTGCCTTCAGTAATATCTCCTTTTCTAGCAAACCATTTTCTATTTTCAGATTTTTTTCTACTTTTTGTAGATACTATTTCACCATTTTCTAGAAAAAAATCAGAAATCTTAATTGCTTGAGACAATAGTCCACCAGGATTGTTTCTTAAATCTAAAATAAATGAATTTAAATTTTGATTTTTTTTTAATTTTTCAATTTGCTCCTTTATTTGTTGACTACTATTGTCGTTAAAAGAGGTTAATCTTAAATATCCAATACTGTTTTCTAAAAAATCAGATTTAACAGATTGAACTTCAATAATTTCTCTAATTATATTAAATGTTAATGCTTTTTTGACTCCTCTTCTTCTAACAGTTAACTCAATTCCAGATCCAACCGGACCTCTCATTAAATCAACGGCCTCACTCAATGATTTACCTTGAACTTGAATATTATTAATTTTTACTATGTAATCTCCTGCTTTTAATCCTGCTTTTGATGCAGGAGTGTCATCAATCGGTGATATTACTTTAACTACACCAGCTTCCATACTTACTTCAATTCCTAGACCTCCAAATTCACCACTAGTTTCGGTTTGCATTTCTTTAAAAATTTCAGGAGACATGTATGCTGAATAAGGATCAAGTGATTGAAGAAGACCATTAATTGCTGAGTCCATATTTTCAGATTGATCAATTTCGTCTACATATTCTTTATTAATTTTTTCTAGAACCTCACCAAAAAGATCAATCTTTTTATAAATATCAATCTCTGCTGAGCTTGCCTTTTGTATTAAAAAAAATGGAATAAAAAAAAATATAAAATAAACATGAATTTTTTTCATATGATAACTTTCTCTTTAGGAATCAGTTCTGACCAAATTTTTTCGAGTTCATAAAACTTACGTTTTTCAGGGTGAAAAATATGAACTATTAAATCTATTCCATCTACGAGTTTCCACTCACTACTTTCTTTGCCTTCTATTTTTGAGTTTTTAATTCCATTATCTTTCAGTTTTTCCAAAACTTGTTCTGATAATGATTGAATATGCCTTGAAGAAGTTCCGCTTGCAATAATCATATAGTCAGCCATTGAACTTTTGTCTTTAAGATCAATTGTTACAATGTCCTGAGCTTTATTAAGATCTAGTGTGTTGATTACAACTTTTTTAAGATCTGAAATTTTATCCATTAATTAAATTTAGACTATCAAATTTTTCTTAATTGAGAAGATGAAATGTTGACTTTTTTAAACTCTATAAATGTAAGAATGCTTTTGTTTAGGCTCTTAAATGTCTTTGATTTTAATGATTTTTTTTTGTAACCATGACGATCAAAAACAAGAATATTACATTTTTTTGAAATAGATTTTGATTTGTGCCATTTATGAAATGAAATTAAATTATCTGCTCCCATTAAAAAATAAATTTCTATATTCTTGTTTTTTTTAAGATGATTTATTAAATCAATTGTTTTATTTGATTTAATAATATTTTCATAAAATTTAACTTTAATAAAAAAATTTAAGCCAATAATTTTTCTACAATTTTTAATTCGTTTAGATATTGAATTATCACTTTCTACTTTAAAAGGATTTTTTTTAGTTATAGCCCAGATAATTTTTTTTAAATCAAATCTTTTTTTAGCTTCTTTTGAGATAGCCAAATGACCCTTGTGTGCAGGATCAAACGATCCTCCCAATACTCCAATTCTGATTTTTTTATTTTTCAATTGAGTCTCTTAAATTTATTTTCTTACTTTTCCTTTGCTTGAAATTTCATATTTAAATGAAACTAATTGCTCTAATCCAACTGGACCTCTAGGAGGAAGTGTATTTGTTGAGATACCTACCTCACCACCAAATCCAAATTCGCCTCCATCAGCAAACTGTGTTGAAGTATTGTGCATTGCAATAGAACTTTTAACATTTTTTAAAAACTTCTTAGCTGTTCTAATATTTTTAGTAATAATTGAGTCCGTATGCATAGTTCCATATTTGTTTATATGTTTGATAGCCTCTTTAGAACTTTTAACCACCTTAACTGATACTGCTGCTCTCAAATATTCTGTAGACCAATTTTTTTCTTTAGCGGGATGTATTTTTCCTTTGTAGTATTTTTTTAAGATGTTATCTCCATATATTTTACAATTGTTATCTTCGAGTTTCTTTATAATAGGATTACAAAACTTTTTAACTATTTTATCATGAAACAGAATAGTTTCTGTTGCACCACATATACTTGTGTTCCTTAATTTTGCATTATAAATAATTTTTGATGCCATATTTAATTCAGCATCTTTATCTACATACGTATGACAAAGACCCTCCAGGTGACCAATGATAGGAACTTTTGAAAATTCTTGTACTCTTTTAACTAAACTTTTTCCTCCTCTAGGAATAATTACATCAATGTACTTTTTCATGTTAGAAAGCATTCTGTCCACCATTTTTCTATCTTTAGAATCTACAAATTGAATATAATTTTCATCAACTTTATTTTTTTTTAAAGCTTGTCGAAATAATTTTACTAAAATTCTATTGGTATTTATAGCTTCTGATCCACCTTTTAGAATAACAGAATTTCCGGATTTAAAACATAAACCTGCTACATCTGAAGTCACATTAGGTCTACTTTCATAAATTACTCCAATGACACCAATTGGTATTGTTACTCTTTTAATATTTAGTCCATTTGGTCTGCTCCATTTTTTTAAAGTAACATCTACAGGATCTTTTAGTTTTGAAATTTTATTAATAGATATTTTAATATTATTTAATTTTATTTCATCAATCTTTAGTCGGTTAATTAGGTTTTCTTTAAGTCCTTTGTTTTTTGCAAATTTAATATCTTTTAAATTTTCTCTTAAGATAATTTTTTTTTCTTTTTCTAATAACCTAGCATATAAATTTAAAACTTTATTTTTGGTATTGGTTGTAATTTTTTTCTCAACCGCTTTTCTACTTTTAATTCCTATTAAATTCATAAATTGATTCATTTTATACTTCTACCATATCATCTTTGTGAATTACTTCTGATTTTGCAACATAGCCTAATAATTTTTCTATTTCATTAGAATGATGGCCCATAATTTTAATTATTTCATCTGATGTAAATGAGCTTAAACCCCTTGCACATTCTAAATTTTTTTTATCAAGAATCTTTATATGATCTCCTTTGTTAAATTTACCTGATATTTTTTTTATTCCAGCAGCTAATAAACTTTTTCCTGATCTTAGAGCTTTTTTTGCACCATCATCAATTATAATAGAACCTTTTGGGGAAATAGAACTTATGATCCATTTTTTTCTAGCATCAAGTTTTGAAATTTTTGGATTAAACCAAGTACAATTATTTTTTTCTATAATTCTAGAAATGGGATTTGAGTAAAGTCCATTAGCAATAACCATGCTACAGCCAGCCAATTGGCAAATTTTTGCTGCTTGAATTTTAGTTTGCATGCCTCCACTTCCATATTCATTTACACCTTTAATGTTAATTTCTTTTAAATCTTTTTTTAAATCATTAACTTTTCTTATTAATTTGGAGTCTTTAAATCGTTTTGGATTTTTAGTGTAAAGTCCATCTACATCAGATAGAAGCACCAAAGTATCAGCATCAGTTATTTGAGCAACTCTTGATGCTAGTCTATCGTTGTCTCCATACTTAATTTCACTTGTAGCTATAGTGTCATTCTCATTTACAATAGGGATAAATCCTAGGTTAAATAAATTTTCAAAAGTTCTTTTTGCATTTAAAGATCTTCTTCTTTCTTCAGTATCTTCTAGTGTAAGCAGAATTTGAGAAATATTTAATTTATATTTGGCAAACGTTTGTGAAAATAAATTCATTAGTTCTATTTGTCCAATAGAGGCTATAGCTTGACTTTTATCTAATTTAATACTCTTTTTATTAATATTCATTTTTTTACAACCTAAAGCTATTGCACCAGAACTAACGATAACAATTTTTTGATTTTTATCTTTTAATTTTTGTATGTCTTTTGCAAAAGTAGATAGCCACTTTTTTCTAACTTTATGATTTTTATCAACCAATAATGAAGAACCAATTTTAATTACAATTATTTTAGAATTATTAAGATGCATAAGATAATAATTTTGCTTTTATTTTAGATATAGAATCTTTTTCTAGAGTTGTCATAGTCATTATTTCAGTGTTTTTACCTTTAGAAAAATGATCAATTACATCTTTGGCAGTATTTTGATCGATTAAATCGATTTTGTTTAGCACTACAAGTTCTTTTTTTTCTAATAATTTTGGACTATAATTTTTTAATTCATTTTTTACTTGTTCATAAGACTCATTGAGATCCAAATTCGTAATATCAATTAAATGTAATAATGATTTACATCTTTCAATATGTTTTAAAAATTGAATTCCTAAACCCACACCTTCGTGAGCACCTTCCACAAGACCAGGAATGTCAGCAATTGTTATTTCTTTATCATCATAAGATACAACTCCAAGATTTGGATTAATTGTAGTAAATCTATAATTTGCAATTTTTGGATTTGCGTTCGTTATAGCTGCCAACAAACTAGATTTTCCTGCATTTGGTAGCCCAATTATTCCAATATCAGCAATAGTTTTTAATTGAAGCCAAATAGTGAATTCCTCACCTTCATTACCTTTTGTAAATTTTCGAGGTGCTCTGTTAGTTGAACTTTTAAATCTAGTATTTCCGAGACCACCTTTTCCACCTGATGCAGCAATAAACTCTTCTCCCTTTTTATTAAAATCAAATAACAAAGTTTTATTATCTTCTTCGAAAACTTGCGTTCCAAGAGGAACCTTTAAAATTAAATTATCTCCGCCTCTACCTGTACGATTTTGTCCAGCTCCATTTTCTCCTCTTTGAGCTTTATGATGTTGTTGATATCTATAATCAATTAGTGTGTTAAGATTTTCCTCAGCTCTTAATATTATTGAACCACCTTTTCCACCGTCTCCTCCATCAGGTCCGCCATATTCAATATACTTTTCTCTTCTGAAGCTTGGGGATCCGTCTCCACCGTTACCAGCTTTAATATAAATTTTAACTTGATCTAAGAATTTCATAATACAACATTTATTTAGGTTGTACTATTAATTGGGTTTTACGGAAACGAAAGTTCTATCTGATTTGGATTTTTTGAATACAACTTTACCCTTCACAACTGAAAAAATTGAGTGATCCTTACCCATTCCTACATTTTCACCAGGAAAAATTTTAGTTCCTCTTTGTCTTACAATTATATTTCCAGGTATTACTGTTTCACCACCGTATTTTTTGACACCAAGTCTTCGCCCAGCACTATCTCGTCCGTTTCTCGATGATCCACCTGCTTTTTTTGTTGCCATAACTTACCTAATTTATTTGCTTATTTCCTCTGCTTTTGTTTTAACTTCAGCTTCAACCTTTTTAGTTGGTTTAACTATTTTTTCTGCTTCAGATAAAACTTTACCATCTTTTGAATAAATTTTGTTAATTCTAATCATTGTATGCTCTTGTCTATGACCATTTTTTCTTCTTGAATTATGTCTTCTTCTTTTTTTGAAGATTAAAATAGTTCTATCTTTACCATTTTTAATTAAATCGGCCTCTACTTTAGCTCCTTTAACATTTGGAGCGCCTATCTCTATGGAATTGTCATCACCATATGCAAGTATTTCATTGAATTCTATTTTTGATTCTGGTTTAGAATCAGATAATTTTTCAATTTTAAGGATTTCTCCTGATTTAACTTTGTATTGTTTACCACCCGTTTTTATTATTGCGTATGACATAGTATGATTTTAAAATTAAGTTAACGCAATATAGTTGTAGTAATCCTTTAGTCAAGCCGAATTAATTAGAAATTATCCTTTAAATCTCTTAATTTTGAAAAGGTTTTAAGGTCTTTTGTCCTTAAAAATATGTTGCAGTCCAATTCATCTCTTATGGTTGATGGGATTGTGGGATAGCCATTTTTTATTTGCTTTTTTATATGTTGAATTTTTTTTTGTAAATTTTTATTTCCTGGATCATACTTCATACAAAATTCTGCGTTATTTAGAGTGTACTCATGACCGCAATAAATTTTAGTTTCTTTCGGCAAAGATTTAATTTTAGTTAAAGATAAAAACATTTCTTCATAAGTTCCTTCAAATATTCTTCCACAACCTAGAGAGAAAAGTGTGTCTCCAGTAAAAACTAATTTTTCTTCAAAAAAATGAAAACAAATATGTCCCGTTGTGTGTCCCGGAATGTGAATTATTTTAGCTATAAAGTTCTCAGCTTTCCATATCTGATTATCTTCTAACAAAACATCTACCCCAGGTATTCTTTTTGAGTCCCCTTTAAAACCTACAACAATTGATTTAAATTTTTTTTTTAGATCTTTATTACCACCAATATGATCAAAATGATGATGGGTATTAAGAATATATTTTAATTTAATATTTTTTTTCTCTAAAAAATTTATTATTGGTGAGGCTTCGCTTGGATCAATAACACATGCAGAATTATTGATTTCATCAATAACTATATAACTATAATTATCTTGAAGGCATGGTATTATTTCAATTCGCATATTATTTTTCAATTAAAAATATACCCAGATCAGCAAATAAATTTTTAATCCCTAAATTGTTATCTTTTATTAATGAAGTATTTAAATTATTTAATGCTAATGACTTAAAAATTTTTATATCTCTAGATTTAACAAAATAAACAAAATCTTTTAATGTGCACATGTGCAAGTTCGCTGTATTATACCACTCATCTGGCAGAGTTTTAGTAATTGGCATTGTTCCTTTGAACAATAAATGGAGTCTTATTTTCCAATAACCAAAATTGGGAATTGTTATAATTGCTTTATTTCCAACCCTTAAAAGTTCATTTAAAACTAATTCAGGATTTAAAAAAGCTTGAAGTGTTTGACTTAAAATAACGTAATCAAAAGATTTGTCTGGAAATTGTTTTAGATCCATTTCAGCATTACCCTCAATCACAGTTAAACCTTTGGCAATACATTGCTGAACTTTTTCTTTAGAAATTTCCAATCCTCTAATATTGATATTTTTGTTATCTTTTAAAAATTTCATTAAAGTTCCATCCGCACAACCTACATCTAAAACTTTTTTATCTTTTTCGATTAAGTCTGCTATTACTTTAAATTCATTTTTCATTTTAATTTTCCAAATAAGATTTATCTAAAAAGTTTTTAAGTGCATTTAAAAAGTCTGGAACATCGAGTAGAAAAGAATCATGACCTTTGTCAGATTTTATTTCAACAAATCCAACATTAGCTCCAATTGAATTTAAGGCAATGACTATATCTTTATTTTCTTGAGTTGGATAAAGCCAATCTGATGTGAAAGAGATTATAAAAAATTTAGCTTTTGTATTTTTAAATGCTTGTGAAAGATTACCCCCAAATTTTTTTGCTAAATCAAAGTAATCCATTGCTCTAGTGATATAGAGATAGCTATTAGCATCAAATCTATCAACAAAAACTGAACCTTGGTATCTTAAATAACTTTCAATTTGAAAGTCTGCATCAAAACCAAATTTAAGATCTTCTCTTTCCTGCAATTTTCTTCCAAATTTTTCCTGTAAACCTTTTTTGGATAGATAAGTTATATGAGCTGCCATTCTGGCTACAGCTAATCCTTTACCTGGGTTAGTGTTATTGGATGCATAATTTCCCTCTTTCCAATTAGTATCAGCTGTAATTGCTTGCCTTCCTAATTCATTCAATGCAATATTTTGGGCTGAATGACTTGAGGTTGTTGCGATAGGTATCACTGTTTTTGCCTTATCAGGAAAGTTACTTATAAATTGAAGAACTTGCATACCTCCCATTGAACCTCCTGTTATAGAAAACAGTTTATCAATATTAAAATGATCAAGTAAATTATATTGTGCATTAACCATATCATTAATAGTAATAACGGGAAAATTAGTTCCAAAAACATTCCCAGAGTCAGGATCCTTGTCACTTGGCCCGAAGGAACCCATACATCCTCCGATTACATTTGTACAAATAACAAAATATTTATTTGTATCGATAGCTTTGTCAGGACCAACTGCATAGCTCCACCAGCCATCTTTTTTAGTAATAGGATTTAAACCTGACACAAACTGATCTCCAGTTAGTGCATGAAATACTAGTATTGCATTATCTTTTTTAGAATTGAGTGAACCATAAGTTTCATAAGCTATTGGAAAATCTTTGATAGTTTTACCACAGTCCAATTTTAGACGTTTATTAATAATTAATGTTTTTATTTTTTTTTCAATATCCATAGTTAAACTTTATTTGAATTGAGAGAAAAAAAACTATTTTAGCGGTTTTTTTTTAAGCGCTCGCAATTCAGTTAAATCAGCGCATAAATTTTTTACAAGAACTTAATAATTATGTCAATTTTTAAAAAAAACCTCTTATTCTCTATAAAAATTTGTAATTTTATCTATAAAGAACTCATAAAATTAAAAAAATGAACACTCCAAAATTCAAAAAATTTAATATTGAAGCTTATAAACCAGGTAAGTCAAAAGTTAAAAAATTAAAAAAAGTTATAAAATTATCAGCTAATGAATCAGCTTTAGGAATGAGTCCTAAAGTTAAAAAATTAATATCAAATAAAGATTTAATTGTAGATAAATATCCTGATGGAAAATCTCAAAATTTAAAAAAAGCAATATCCAAAGCTTACAAATGTAATTCAGATAAAATTATTTGTGGAGCAGGTTCAGATGAAGTTATTCAAATGATCTGTCAATTATTTTTAAATCCAAAAGATGAGGTTTTACTTCCAGAATATAGTTTTTTAATGTACAGAATTTATTCAAAAATTGTTGGTGCAAAAGTTGTATTTGCAAAAGAAATTAATTTTAAAGTTTCAGTAAAAGAAATTTTAAAAAAAATTACAAAGAAAACTAAAATTGTTTTTATAGCTAATCCAAATAATCCAACAGGAACCTACTTAACTAAAAAAGAGATACTGGATTTAAGAAAAAAATTAAATAAAAAAATTTTATTAGTTGTCGATGATGCCTACGCAGAATATATGAAAAATAAAGATTATTCATCAGGGTTAGATTTATTTAAAAATAAGGATAATGTTTTCATTCTAAGAACTTTTTCCAAAATGTTTGGATTAGCATCTTTGAGAGTAGGTTGGGGTTATGGATCAAAAAAAATAGTGGATGCATTAAATGTGATAAAACCTCCATTTAATGTAAATGGTATTGCCCAATTAGCTGCAGCTGAATCACTTAAAGATAAAACATTTATAAACAAATCAGTTAAACATAATTTATTTTATGCCAAAAACATTAAAGAGTTTCTTGAAAAATATAATATTTATTCAAATTCAGTTTCAGCAAACTTTTTATTACTTAATTTTGAAAAATGTGGTTATTCAGCAAAATTTTTATATGAAAAACTTAAAAATAAGGGAATTATATTAAGATCAACTGAAGAAGGTTATCATATAAAGAATAAATTAAGATTAACTATTGGATCTAAAAAAGAAAACTTAAAATTTATGAGTGCTATTAAAGAAGTAATGAAAAAATGAAAAATATTTTAATTATTGGCTGTGGATTACTTGGTTCATCTTTATTAAGATGCATTAGTAAAAAAAAAATAGCAAAGAAAATATTCATTTATGAAAAATCAAAATCGAATATTGGTAAAATAAAAAAATTAAAGTTATCAGGAACAATTGTAAAATCATTAAAAGAAGGTGTAGCTAATTCTGATCTAATTATTTTTTGTACTCCAATGAGTGAATATAAAGATATTATTTTAAAAATTAATAATTTTATTTCATCAAAAACATTGATTACTGATATTGGTTCTTCAAAAATTGAAACCTCTAAAATTATAAAAAAATTCTTAAAGAAAGGTGCTCACTGGACTCAAAGTCATCCAATAGCTGGTTCAGAGGTAAGTGGACCAGAATATGGTAAAGAAAATATGTTTACTGATAAGTGGTGCATAATCATTAAAGAGAAAAACACTAAAAAAAATAATTTAAATATTTTAACTAAGTTTTGGAAAAAAATTGGATCAAAAGTAGTTATAATGAGCCCTCAAAAACATGATAAAATTTTTTCTGTAACTAGTCATTTACCACACTTAATTGCTTATAATCTGGTGAAGTCTGCGCAAGATTTTGAAAAAAAACAAAGTTATGGGCTAATCAAATATAGCGCTGGTGGATTAAGAGATTTTTCTAGAATTGCAGCATCAAATGAAATTATGTGGCGAGATATCTTTTTTAATAATAAAAAAAATATTTCTAAAGCGATTGATTTATTTATAAAAAATTTAAATCATTTTAAAAAAGATATTAATTCAAAAAATAATAAGTCTATTATTAAAAAACTTATTCAAACTAAAAAAGTAAGATCGAAAATCATTAAATTAAAACAAGATATTGATAAGCCTGATTTTGGAAGAAATTAATAATTTATTCTAGATATTTT
>Ga0315315_10001617_pt1 | contig 20690 bp, 18 predicted proteins | sample M140m3416metaG_FD_203699 | JGI IMG/M metagenome (GOLD analysis project Ga0315315, IMG submission 203699) | Ammonia-oxidizing marine archaeal communities from Monterey Bay, California, United States - M1 40m 3416 | ecosystem: Environmental > Aquatic > Marine > Intertidal zone | place: USA...
CACACCAGACGAACCAGCCAAGGTATTAGTGCCTGATCCTAACTGGATGGCTGCTGCATTAGAGGGTGACATACTTCCACCTATAGAGACTTACCAGCGTGACAGAGGTGTGCCTGATGGACAGCCTAAAGAGCATCCATACGCTGAACCTATCGGTGCTATGACAGAGGAAGAAGCAATAGAATACTTAGTTCAAAAGGATATAGATCCGTCAGTATGGCGAGACTATAAAGGTAACAGAACAATCCTAAAGATTGTACCTGTTGAGATGATCCCTTCGGATCGGTCATTTAGAAACGCATGGAGAATTATGCAATGACAACTTACATCAATATCAACGGAGATGTTCGTGAGGCATCTTCTCTAACAGTACCTTCTGACAGAACCTTCAGAGGTGCTTGGCAATTCAACGGTGACGCTGTTGAAGTGGATATGTCTAAGGCTAGAGACATTCACAAAGATAATCTTAGGGCAGAACGTGCGCCTAGATTAGAAGCTTTGGACGTTGACTATATGAAAGCGTTAGAAGCTGGCTCTGGTGCAGCAGACATAGCCGCTAAGAAGAAAACGCTGAGAGACATTACAGCAGATGCTAAGATAGCTAACGCATCAACCCCAGACGCTCTAAAGGCATTGGACTTGGCAACTCTACTAGGAGAGTAATATGAGTTTAGCAAGAGATTTAGCAGACCTTGGTGCAGTAACTTCTAGGCTCGATACCGTTGGTGCTAGTAGTGGTGCGCTGAGTAACAGGAACCTTGTAATTAATGGGGCTATGCAGGTAGCGCAGAGAGGAACCACAGCGACAGGTGTTGGAGATACTAATGGTGTTTATCCTACCCTAGATAGATACAGGTTTATTGTAGAAGGTTCTTCAGCAGGGCGTTTTACAATGTCTCAGGAAGCAGATGGGCCAGTTGGTTTTAATAATTCTTTAAAATTAGCTTGTACAACAGCAGATACTTCTATTGGCGCTGCAGAGCGTGTGTTTTTACAAACCAAAATAGAAGCTCAAGATTGTCAAGCTATTGGTAAAGGTAAAACTGGAGCCAAACCATTTACTGTAAGTTTTTATGTAAAAGCTAATGCTGCAAAAACATATGCACTAGAAATTTTTCAATCTGCTCATAGTAGACAATGCACTAAATTATTTAATGTTACAACAGATTGGACTAGAGTTGAGCTTACTTTTCCAGCCGATGTGGATGATGGTTCTAGCCCCATACCTGATACTACGGCAGAAGGATTAGTATTGCAATTTCAACTTCATGCAGGTTCAACTTATACTAGCGGTACATTAAATAGTTCAGCATTTGCTGACAACGTAAATGCTAATCGTGCTGTTGGAATAGATAGTTTTTATAGCAGTACTTCTAACACCTTTTTTCTAACAGGGTTGCAACTAGAAGTAGGCGACACCGCCACGGACTTCGAGCATCGAAGCTTTGGGGATGAGTTGCAGAGGTGTCAGAGATACTGTCAGCGACACCCTTCACAGGACCAAGCGGACGGTGGTAATTATTCTCTTTTAGGGGCCGCAGGTTGGGCTGCTGGTGCTAGTGATGCAAATGTACCTATGCAGCTTCCAACAACAATGAGAATAGAACCCACAGCAACTTTCAGTGGTAACTGGCGGATCGTACACACAAACACTGCTTCTAATGTTTCTAGTGGACCCGTAATACATGACAGTTACTGTAGTGTAAGTGCAGTATACATGGGAGCTACATGTGCTGCCTCATTAACCACAGGTCAGGGTGTAGCAATCAATGCAAATAATGATACTGATGCACATCTTTTATTAGATTCGGAGTTATAATAATGGATATAAAAGAGGCAAAATATTACACGCACAATGGTGAAATATCAGGTATAAAATTAACACTAGTTGATGGTACTGTTTCTTGTGTGCCAAGACGTATAGGCAACCGTCATTACGATGCTATCCTTGAGTGGGTAAAAGAAGACGGCAACGAGATAGCCGCAGCGGATTAATGTCAACCCTAGAACAAATAAGGATCGCTGCTGAAAGTGATCTTGTAACATTCATAAGGTTAGTAGCACCAGAGCAAGTACTAGGGCAAGCCCATGAAGATGTCTGTAACTGGTGGATAAGACCTGACTCAAAGACTCATCAGCTATTACTCTTCCCTAGAGACCACGGTAAGTCAAGATTAATAGCGTTTAGAGTAGCTTGGGAGTTGACAAAGAACCCAACATTGCGTATACTGTACATATCAGCTACAGCTAACCTCGCAGAAAAACAACTAGGTTTTATCAAAGGAATACTGACCTCAGAGATATACAGAAGGTATTGGCCTGATCACGTAAACTTTGATGAAGGTAAACGAACACGATGGACTAACTCAGAGATTATGTTAGACCATCCATTAAGAAAGAAAGAAAATGTTAGAGACCCTTCGATCTTTACTGGTGGACTCACTACTTCGCTTACAGGCTTACATTGTGACATTGCTGTCCTCGATGACTGCGTGGTGTATGAAAATGCTTACACAGGCGAAGGAAGGAATAAAGTTAAAAGTCAATACTCTCTTCTCTCGTCTATTGAAGGTGCTGAGGCTAAAGAGTGGGTAGTAGGAACTAGGTATCATCCTTCTGATCTGTACAACGATCTACTACAGATGACAGAAGATCAGTACAATCCAAAAGGTGATAAGATAGGTGAGGATAATATCTACGAGATATTTGAAAAACCTGTAGAAGAAAGAGGTGATGGCACAGGTGAGTTCCTTTGGCCTAGAACCCAACGCAAAGACGGTAAGTGGTTTGGGTTTGACATGAAGATACTGGCTAAGAAACGTGGTCAGTACCTAGACAAAGGACAGTTCAGAGCACAGTACTACAACGATCCTACTGACCCTGACAACGTACCTGTCTCACCAGATAAGTTTCAGTACTACGAAAGAAAACACGTAAGAGAGGACAACGGCTACCTGTTCTACAAAGATAGTAGACTAAACGTCTTTGCTGCTGTTGACTTCGCTTTTAGTTTAAACAAACGTGCTGACTATACAGCAATAGTTGTAATAGGTATTGATGCAGAAAACAACGTCTACATCTTGGACATCGACAGATTCAGGACTGACAGAATATCTGATTACTTTGAGCACATACTCCATATGTCAAACAAGTGGTCATTTAGAAAGCTCAGAGCAGAAACAACAGTCGCACAAATGGCAATCGTCAAGCAACTCAAAGAACTTATCAAGCAACATGGACTAGCTATTAGTATTGATGAGTACAGACCTAATAAGAACCAAGGCAACAAACAAGAGCGTATAGCTTCGATACTTGAGCCACGCTATGACAACATGGGTATATGGCACTACAGAGGTGGTAATATTCAAATACTAGAAGAAGAGTTGTCATCACGTAACCCTGCTCACGATGATGTTATAGACGCACTAGCTTCAGTCATAGACATGGCTGTCAAACCAGCTAGAGTAATACGTAGGAGTAGAGATAACGTGGTACAGTTTAACTCAAGATTCGGTGGAGTGTCCTTCTAATGGCTGGAACAACTATTGACCTTCAGACTATGATTGATCCTCACGGTCTAGCAACAGACATTGCTGATCGTTGGGTTAATTGGAATCAAGCAAGACAAACAAAAGTTGAAGAGTGGAAAGAGTTACGTAATTATATTTACGCAACAGACACACGTAATACAACCAACAACAAGTTACCTTGGACTAACAGTACAACTACTCCAAAGTTAACACAAATAGCTGACAACCTACACGCTAACTATTTTGCTGCTCTGTTTCCTCAGAAACGTTGGTTTAGGTTTGAAGCTCAAGACAACGATGCTAACACAAAATCTAAACGAGATGTTATTCAGGCGTATATGGAAAACAAGTTACGTCAGTCAGACTTTGCTAACACAACAAGCAGACTAATCAACGACTACATTCAGTACGGCAACTGCTTTGCTACAGTAGAGTTCGAAAGAGACTACACAACATATGATGATGGTGAGACTGTAGTAAACTACATAGGACCAAAGCTTGTACGTATTAGTCCTTTCGATATTTGTTTTAATCCTTTAGCCTCTAGCTTTGCTGACAGCCCTAAGATTGTAAGAACAGTTTTAACTACAGGTGAGTTAGCTAGAAAGATTGATGAGTCAACAGAAAACGAATACCTTCAAGGTATCTTTGATAAAATGATGGCTAACAGGGCTGCTGTCAGTGGTAATGATGTTGACATAGATAAGTCTGCAGGTTTTACAGCAGATGGTTTTACAAACCTAAACGAATACTATGAGTCAAACTTTGTAGAGCTACTAACATTCTACGGTGACATCTATGATGATTCAGAAAAAAAGTTTCACAAGAACAGAGTTATAACTATTGTAGACAGAGCCTACGTAATCTACAATGAACAGAACCCAAGCTGGTTAGGTAAGGCTTCTATATTCCATGCAGGTTGGAGAGAACGTCCAGACAATCTATACGCAATGGGGCCACTTGACAATCTTGTTGGTATGCAGTATAGAATAGATCACCTAGAAAACCTCAAGGCTGATGTCTTTGATCAGATAGCTTACCCAATCATTAAGATAAGAGGTGACGTAGAAGACTTTGACTTCGAACCTGCAGCGAGAATATATATGGGTGAGGAAGGTGATGTAGGTTACCTAGCCCCTGATACAACAGCACTCAATGCTGACTTCCAAATACAGAACTTAGAAAACAAAATGGAGATGTTGGCTGGTGCTCCAAGAGAAGCTATGGGTATCCGTAGTGCAGGTGAGAAGACAGCCTTTGAAGTACAGCAGTTGATGACTGCAGCAGGACGTATCTTTCAACATAAGACTGCACACTTCGAAAGAGTATTCCTAGAGCCTATTCTAAACGGTATGCTTGAAGCAGCAAGACGTAACATGGATGCTGCTGATACAATAAGAGTTCTTAACGAAGACACTGGACTATTCTTCTTTGAAGAGATAACTAAAGAAGACATCAAAGGTAACGGTAGGATAGTTCCTGTAGGTGCTAGACACTTCTCTGAAAGAGCACAAAGAGTTCAATCTTTAACTCAACTTTACCAACTAAAACTAGCTGACCCAACTATAGCAGCACATATGTCAGGTAAAGAGTTTGCTAGAATACTGTCAGAGGAGCTAGGAGAACCTGCTGTATTTGGAGAGAACATTACTGTAGTAGAACAAATGCAAACACAGAAAATAGCTACAGAAGCTCAGGTAAGATTTGAAGAAGAGCAAGAAATAGCAATAGAAGAAGGGTTATAATATGCCGTATAAAAAAGGTAAAGTAAAAGAATACAAGAATACAACCAAGAAGAAAAAAGACAAGAAGAAAAAGATGAAGATGAAAAAATAATGAAAGCTGCTTGGTTTAAAGAATGCAAGACAAACGAGGAAAAGTTTGCTGTAAGGCAAGCTGTAGTTTCTAACAGAGAAAGCCTTGACCGTCTTCAACAAGTCCTAGAGCCTATGCTCAAGGAAACCTCACCTTCAGCAGACTATGATAGTCCTTCTTGGGCTTATAAGCAAGCTGATAGGAATGGTTACAACAGAGCACTAACCCAAGTGCTAGAACTTATTAACCTAGATAAGGATAAGGAGAACTAAAATGGTATTTACTGATGCGCCAGCAACCGAACAAAGCAATCAGAATACAGATACTACTGCACTAGAATCTCAACAACAAGATTCTTACCTGCAGAAGATCGTAGAGGCAAAGGGAGATAACTGGAAAGACCCTGAAGTGTTAGCCAAAGGCAAATTAGAAGCTGATGGTTACATTAAAAATCTTGAAGACCAACTCACTCAAATGAGGGAAGACTTAAAGAAACAGGAATATAAATCCGAAGTTCTCGAACAACTCCAAAGCAAGGCCGCTGAAAATACTGCAGCGAGTAATGGAGTGCCTAATAACAGTAACACTGAAACCCAGAATACCTCTGGTACTTTCAGTGAGGAAGACCTGAAGAGCCTTGTAGAAAAGACACTTGGTCAGCGAGAGTTGGAAGCTAAAGTTCAAGGCAACCTACAACTTGTTGACAAAGAGCTAGAGGGAAGCTTTGGCACTGAAGCCAAGGCTCAAATTGAAAAGAAAGCAACAGAGCTTGGTATGTCAGTAGATCGTTTACGAGATATTGCTGCTGAGTCACCTAACGCATTTTTTGCTCTTATAGGGGAGAACAAACGTCCAGCTAATCCTATGGTTAGTGGGTCAGTTCGAACTGAGGGTGTCGCTATGCAACCCTCTACGGAAAGAAATTTTGAGTACTATCAAAGCTTACGTAGAGAAAATCGTAACTTGTACTATTCCGCTAAGACGCAACAACAAATGTTTGAAGACAAAGCTCGGCTTGGCGATAAGTTTGGTGCATAATTAAAGGAACTTAGACATGGCAATGACCACATCTAATACCTCGTTCCTGCAACGTGCTCAGGTCTATTCATCAGAATTAAAGGACATTCTGCGTGAAGAGATGATGGCACAACGATATGTGCGTATGCTTGATGGTTTTCCTGATGGAAACACTTTCAACATCCCATCTATCGGTCAGGCACAGGTAGACAACTACACTGAGGACAGTGCCGTTACTTACCGTCCATTAGACACAGGTAACTTCACATTCACAGTGGATAAGTATCTTTCATCAGCTACTTATATGACTAAGAAAGCAGAGCAAGACGTATTCTATTCAACAGAATTAATGTCACGCTTTGTACCTGAACAAGAACGTGCAATCATGGAGCACTTCGAGACAACAACTCTCGCTGCCCCTGAATCTGGCGTATCAGCTAACTCAACAGAAGCAATCAATGGCGTATCAATGCGTGTTGGTTCTACTCAGACTGGTGAACTCATGGGTCTGAAAGAGTTTGCTTATGCACGTTACGCTCTGAAAAAACAGAACGTTCCAGACAGCAACTTGGTAGCCATCGTTGATCCGTCTGTTGAGTATACACTTAACACACTGAGCAACATCGTAAACGTGTCAAACAACCCACGTTTCGAAGGACTAGTTCGTGACGGTATAGCAACTGGTATGCGTTTCATTGCAAACGTATATGGGTTTGACGTATACTGCTCAAACTTCCTACCAACAGCAACCGACAACGCACTTCCAGATTTAGCTGCTGCTAACCAAGATTACTCATCAGACAATGGTGTTGTAAACTTGTTCTTCTCAGCAGACCAGTCTGTAAATCCATTTATCGGTGCGTTCAGACAGCAACCTCAGGTTGACTACGACTACAACAAAGACTTCCAAAGACACGAGTTTGTAACAACTGCTCGTTACGGTGTCAAGTTGTATCGTCCTGAAAACATGGTTCGTATTGTTACGAAACCAACAGTAGCGTAAGGAGGTAGACTATGAGTTATGTAAACGCAGACGGTCTAGAAGTTCTTACCGCAGGTGAACAGGGAACTGCTGCAAAGCGTGGTACTTCTCTTTCAAGTCAAAAGAAATCATTGGTGATGACAATCACAGGAACAGAAGTTCCTTCATCTGTGGCAACTCCACAAGATCACGATGCTTTCATTCCAGCAGGTTCGTACATTACTTCTGCTAGTCTTATTGTCACAACAGCTTTCACCTCAGGTGGTTCAGCTACATTGACAGTAGGTACTTACACTCAAGCTGGTGTTGCAGTTGATGCCGATGGTATTGACGCAACGATTGCTTTGGCTGCTATTGGTGCAGATAAAGCAGTAGCTTGTGATGGTGCAGCAGTAGGCGGTACAGCAACTGTTGGTGGCGCAGATGTTTATGTCGAAGCTATCTATGGCACAGCAGCATTTACTGCTGGTGAAGCCAAGTTGGTTATCGAATACATCGAGCCTTAATAAGCTTTGGGTGTTCCTTCGGGAGCACCCTACTCATTCCCTAGGAGATATTAATGGCAAACGTAAACCACTCTACTCTTTCTGATCCTTACTTACACGAACCTAAAGGCGTTGCTTCGGCAAGTAGTGGTGACGTTTACTTAGCTAATGGTTCTGGCTCAGGTACTTGGACTTCAAGACAGTCCATGTTAACAGCACACTTCGCTGACATATCTAGCTCAAGCAACCTATACGTTCCTATGCCTTACGCAGGAACAGTAACAAAGATACAAAGTGTTCTAAGCGGAGCTATCTCTGGCTCAGACACAACCTTTACAGTAACAAACGCAGCAGGTGCTTCGATGGGTGTAGTAACTGTCACTCAATCTGGTTCTGCAGCAGGTGACGTAGACACACTAGCACCCTCATCAAACCACACAGTTACAGCAGGAAGTTTTATAAAGATAGCTTGTAACGGTGGAGCAAGTTCACACGTTGAGTGTGTAATAGTTATCTGCGTGGATGGATCATAATGAAAAGCACTCTCTTACAAGTAGTACAATCTATTCTATCTGACATGGACTCAGAGAATGTCAACACTATTTCTGACACAGTAGAGGCTCAACAGATAGCCTCAGTAATAGAAGACACGTACTTCAATATAATTGCTGCTAGAGATATACCTGAACACAACAAACTTATACCTTTAGTTTCTTTAGCTAACAACGCAAAGCCTACACACTTTACCTACCCTGCAAGAACAAAACAATTAATACGTGTTGATTACAATATAGGAACTGCTTCTGCTCCTGACTACAGAGAAATAGTTTATGTAGAACCTTTAATTTTTATGGACAGAATGGTTGAGACAGGTAAGAAAGTTACAACAGTAGACCAGTCAGTAGAGTTGTTTGTTGCTAGTGATAGAGACCCTTCTTACTATACCTCATTCAACGATAATCATATTATAATGGATGCCTACGATGTCTCAGTAGAAGCCAATCTAGCATCTAATAAGACAAGAGCTTTCTGTTCTATATACCCAACATTCAGTCAAACAGACAGCTTTGCTATAGACTTAGATCAGACACTAATGCCTTTACTTCTAGCTGAAGCTAAGTCAGCTTGCTTTAGTTTATTTAAAGGTGGTTCTGATCCTAAGGTTGAGCAGTCTGCACGTAGGTTAAAGTCTTACGTACAAAACGATCAATACAAAACTAGGCTTGCTTCAAGGAATCAGTATGGACGTAGCTAATGATTGACATTGAAACTGATACAGTAAACCAACACTGTAAAATAAAGTCTGATAAAATGGTATCAGAAATTTACGTAGAGAAAGAAGACAGTAATTATTCATTTTTTAAAGTAAGGTTTGAAAGAGGTATCTTACCCAGTGAACTATCTGGTAGATACTCTAGCTTACAAAAAGGTAAAGAAGCTGTAGAACATTACCTTAGAGACAAAGTAAAAACTAAAACTGTTCAGCGTAATGAATACGCAGACCAACGTGAAATGGAACGTAATGCCTCAAAGTCTAAATCAGAAAGCAGTTAATAACTTTGTAAGAGGTCTTGTTACTGAGGCTGCAGAACTTACATTTCCTGAAGGTGCTTCTGTTGATGAACTAAACTGTGACCTACGTAGGGATGGTACTAGACGTAGAAGACTAGGTGTAGAGTATGAGACAGGTAATGTACTATCTTCGTTTACTCTTAGTGATGCTGAACAGACAGCTACAGGTGATTGGGTAAACGTAGGTGGTAATGCTGACCTAGAGTTCTTGGTTCTTCAAAAGGGTGCTACACTTTATTTTTACAATAAGGGTGCTTTACCTTACTCTAATCAAGTAGAATCGAACTCAGTAAACCTAGCTTCTTATCAGCATTCTGGTTCTGCTGGTGCTGATACAGCTAAGTGTCAGTTCACATCAATCAAAGGTAACTTGGTTGTATCATCTCCTGAGATAAATACTATAGCTATCCAGTATAGCTCAGGAACATTTACAGTTACTCAGGTAAGTTTTGAAGTAAGAGACTTTGAGTTTCAAGGTAATACAAGCACATACTTTGATAACGATAGCTCACCTTCTCAAAATAGAAAGTATGACGCACAAAACGCAGGTTGGAACACAGGTAATGGTGCTCCTACAGATTTAACTAAAAGACTTACTCACCCTTGGTATGCAGGTAAAGATAGTGATGGTGACTACGACTCTGCAGAATGGGAAAAGGTATATGGTGGTACAACACTAACAGCAAATGGTCACTACATACTAGACTTCTTTACTAAGAACAGAGGCTCTGCTTCAGGTTTAACTGGTCTAACCAAAATGACAGACCCTGAGAGTTCTAGGTTTAGATGTGCTGAATCTTTTTCTGGTAGGGTATTCTACGCAGGTATTGACAGTTCTGAAAATGCTGGTACACTACTATTCTCCAAGCTTGTTGAAACAGTAGATGACTTAGGTATCTGTCACCAACAGAATGACCCAACATCAGAATATATCTCTGACTTGTTGGATACAGATGGTGGTGTTATAAGAATACCTGACGCTGTTAAAATACAAAGACTGTACGCCTACCAGAACTCTCTATTCGTGTTTGCTGAGAATGGTGTATGGCAGATTTCTGGTGTGGACGGTGTGTTCAGAGCATCGTCCTTTTCTGTAAACAGGGTTACTAGGGTTGGTATCCTACAGCCCCAAACATTCGTAGAAGCTGAGGGTGTTCCTTTCTGGTGGTCAAGGTTTGGTATACATACACTACAGACAGACCCTGTATCAGGTCAAGGTCAGGAACAAAACCTCACTCTACCTACAGTTCAAACCTTTTGGGATGCTATTGACGCTGACGCTAAACTAAAAGTAACTGCAGTTTATGATGCTATCAATAAAAGAATATACTGGGCTTATCCTGATAAAGATGAAACTGTAGCTTCTAAACTTAATAACTTCTTAATTCTTGACGTACCTCTACAAGCTTTCTTTCCTTGGAAAGTATCAGATCAAACATCTAACACAGACTGTGTGATTGGTTTAGCTTTTTACTCAGGGTATGGTGCTAGTGAGGTTGCTCTAGACGTTACATCAAACAACGGTGCAGATGATGTTGTTACCTCAAATGGTAATGATGTTGTGTCTACACAAATATCTAACACAAACACAGGTGACCCTGCTATTGTTCTTATCTGTAGAGAAGGGTCAAACAACAAGATAACCTTTGGTGCATTTACAGGAATTACTTTTCTTGATTGGACAAACACAAACTATTCATCATTTGCTGAAACAGGTTACGACTTTATAGGTGACTTAGTAACTAAAAAGAATGCACCATTTATAGTTACGTACTGCAGAGTAACTGAGACAGGATTTACAGGTAATGAGAATGATGGTTACGAAGCTATAAGACCGTCAGGACTAAAAGTTTCTGCTGCTTGGGATTTTGCTGAGAGCTTTGGTACATCACAACAGGTGTACAGACTAAAGTTTCCTGTGTTTCCTAACAACAGTAATCTAAGCGACTTTAATTATCCAGATGATGTGATAACATCAAGAGTTAAAATACGTGGACATGGAAGATCCATGAGAGTAAAATACGAAAGTGAACAGGGGAAGGACTTCTTGCTTCTAGGATGGGGCATGGTACAAGGAAGGAACCCTCGTTACTAATGACTGAATACACAATTAGGGATGCTACCCAAGAGGATGTCTTGGATACAGTCCTAGCAGTAAAACAATTCTGCAAAGAAATACCACATCCAGCATGGACTAAGTTCAACAGCAACAAAGTAAACAACTTAGTAGCTCAACTAGTAGAATCAGAAAATGGTTTTGTAAAGATAGTTGAAAAAGAAGGAGAAATCGTAGGTGCTCTTATAGCTGTAGTATCTGAACTACCTATAAATGATCTTTGGTTTTCTCAAGAGTTAATGTTTTGGATTGACCCTGAACATAGAAAAGGAAGAACAGCAATTAAACTCATAGACGATTATGTAGATTGGTCAGAGAAAAAAGGTTGTAGTTTTACTAGGCTATCTGAGTTAGATAGTATATTAGATAAAAAAGCTGGTACTCTATTTAAACGAAAAGGTTTTAAGTCAGTAGAGACAGCATACATAAAGGAGATTTAGTGTGGCGGTATTTACAGCAATAGGTACAACAATTCTTGGTGCTGCTTTAGGTGGTGGTGCTCTAGCTACTGTTACAGGTCTTGCTGCAGTTGGTGCTGTAGGTGCTGGTGTTAACAAAATAAGTCAGGCTTCAGAAGCTACTCAACGATCAGCAACAGTACAAGCTGAAGCTGCTCAGACTAGGGTACAAATGCAACAACAGCAAGTATCTAGAGCTAGGCGAAGTGCTGTTAGACAACAGATTGTTGCTAGGTCTAGGGCAAGGCAATCTGCTCAGGCTGCTGGACTACAAGGTAGCTCTGCATTAATGGGTGGCTTAGGAAGTATATCTTCTCAGATAGGAGCTAACTTAGGATACGGAAGTATGATGTCAGGTCTAGGTCAACAATATACTTCTTTAACTGCTCAGGCTGCTCAACTACAAGGTCAAGCACAACTAGGTTTTGCTCAGGCTGGACTGTTGTTTGGTGGAGCTAAATTTGCTCTTGGTGGCGGTTTACAAACTATTGGAACAAATATAGCAAGTGGACTTAACAAATAATGAACAGACCTCTTACACTAGATGAGTTTGTCTCTAACCAAGATGTTCTTGAAAAAGAGTATCAGGAAGAAGAGTACCAACGTCCTCTAAACCCTTTCTCAGAAGTTGAGACTATCAAAGCTCAGGAGCTAGGGTACGTCTTAGACACTGATGAAACTGAGATAAGGGTAGCCAGATCACAAGGTGACTTTGTACACACCACCTCAGCCAAGCTAAAAGAAAGCAACTACGACTACGATAACTTGGTAGAGAAAGCTCTAGAAGACGATAAGTCAGTAGAAGAAACTGCTGAGATAGTACAAGAAAGAATAGAGAAAGACAGAGACATTCCTATGTCTGAGTATATGCTTTCGCAAATTCTTATGCTCAACGATAGTGATGTCACACCTTTTGCTAGTAGAGCATTAACCAACATGGAGACTTTCAACAGGTTGATGCAAGAAGAGTTTGAGGCTAATGATCAGAGTGGGTTCTCTAAGTTTCTTCACTTCTTAGATGTAAACATTCTAAGGGAGTTGACTATAGGTCTTCCAGAAAATCTAACTTACAGAACAAACAGAGAAGGTACTGAAATTCGTGAGGCTTTTGTTAGGTTAACCCCTAATGAATTTGAGGACTGGGCTAGAGAATATATAGAAGAAAGAAAAGACGAAGGTGTCTTTACAGCAAACGGAGATAGTGTTTGGAACCTCTATAAAACAGCACATGATGCCACATATTTAGGGGATGATCCTTATGCAAATCTCAACTTTCTTTTTGGTGCTGCTGACCTTGCTACTCTGGGTTACTTGGGAGGCATTCGAAAGACAGCCTCAGCCCTTAAAAGAACTACCAGCCTTGCCCAAGATACAACAGGAAAACTGCTGTCACTGACTAAAGTTAAAAGACCAGTAGATTCAGTTGCTGTAGTTGATGGTGAAGTTGCTGCAGCTAATGCAGCTACAAGAGCAGTAGAGAAAGTTGGGGTTCAGACAGACAATATAACAGCAGGTAGGTTGGTTCCTGAAGAAATGGACGCTGCGTCTGGTCCTGCAGCTAGACCTTCTGGTCCTGCTGTACGTGATGGAACAAGAGCTTCCATTCTTTATGAAGACCTAGCAGAACTAAACAGGAGAGGCTCCTTTGGTGAGTTTGTTCCTTTAGCAGTTCTTGAAGCAACAGCTAAAACAATGGCTGGAAAAATAGCTTCAACAACAAACGATGCAGTAGCAAACGTAAAAAGTATAGTTGATGAATTGTCTGATGACTACAAGGTTGTAGTTAGAATAGGTAAGAACGGTTCAGGTGCTCCTTTCAGAAGAAAGATGGATGCTGAAGCTGTAGCTGCACAAGACCCAGCATTCAAGGTAGTAAGAAGAGAAGAGGGAAGAGGCTGGTATGTAGAGACAGAACAGCGTATAGATGTACTAGGTTTACCTGAAGCTGAACAAGTTTTACAAAAGTCAAACTTTATCTTTGATACTATGGAAAAAGTTTTTGGTGCATCATCAACAAGACTGTCTGATAGATTAGGAACTCTGTTTCTACAAGCTGAGGCTGGTGCAGCCAACATAAAACAACTAATAAAACCTTACGAAAAGAAAATAAATGCACTAAAAAAAGGTGAGACTCAACGTCTTGGTCACATTATGGAGTCACTCAGGGATGGAACCCTGTCACAAAAGTTTAAAGAAGCTCCTACATTACACCAATTTGAGGGCATATACTACACTGAGTTCGGTGTACCTGCCCCTAGAAAGACTGTAGAGGCTTACGCTGCCCTAGTAGACATCAATAACACTTCTTGGCAGATAAAATCATCAGCAATGTTAAAAAGATTTGTAGCTGCAGGTGGTGTCTTTGCTCCAAACATAGATGAAATAGGTAGGATAGTATATAAAGTAGACGGTCAGGGTGTAAAAATACCCGAAGATGCTGCAATTCTTGACTTTAAACTAGCAACATCAAACAATGGTGGTGGTGCTTCTCTAAGAAAAACAGATTTAGCCAAGAAACAGTACGAAAAAGTACCAGTATACAAACTAGATAGTCCATTTCTAGGGCATTTGTACGTAACAAACATAGATGAAATAAGAGTTCTAGAAAAAGCAGACGTAATGCCCTACAACTTTGGTGGTCCAAGGGCAAATGCTGACCTTAGGTGGTTTGTTTCTGCTGTTATTGAGTCAGGTGTTAAGACAGTTAATGGTCCTAAGAATGCAGCACTTGGGATAAGAACTTTACTTGGAGCTTTTAGTAAATCACAGGCAGATTTAGCTGTCAAACAAATAAACAACATCACAGAGAAAACTAAAAATCTTATGGATGCTGCAGGTGTTGACGATATAGCTAAACTTCAGCTAGGTAAAACAGACTCAGATGCTTTAGATGACCTTATCAGAGCAAATAGAGACTGGAACCCTAACATAAGCACATTAGCAGATTTAAAACTTATAGCAAGCAAACATGGATTTACTTTCAGAGAGAAGTTTGCTGTAAAAGCTAGAGATGAAAAACTTAGATTGGAAGAAGTAGGTGAAAACCCTGCACTTCTAGGTTCTAGTATGGGTGATTACGACTCAATAAAAATAAATATGAGAAGGGGTGATAACCCACCTATGGAGTTTGGTGGTAGGGAAGCATCTAACATCAACCCAATATCTGCAATAGCTGATCAGTTTAACTCAGAAGCTTTTGGGTACGCACATAGAGCCTCAACCCAGAATGCTATGGTTGGGTGGGTTAAGTTAGCTGAGGCAAACCCTAGTATTGTAGACATACCTACAAATATTCCTAAGAATGATTTCTTACAGAAGCTTCTAAAAGCTGAAGTAACTAAGACTGGTAAGTTTAATGACCTTGCTGCTCAACTAAGAGAGCAACAGGCAGTAATTAAACGTAGGCTCAACCAACCAACAATGACTAGCGCAATGTGGGAGAGTTTTACAAGAGGTGCTACAGAAGCAATTTTTGATGCTACAGGTAAAAAGTCTATTTTAGGGTGGAAAATGGAAGGTTCTGACCCTGCCAGTCAGTTACTAAAGGTAGGGTTCTACTCTAAGTTTGGTTTCTTAAACCCTGATCAGTTGTTCTTACAAGGGTTTCACTCTGTTGTTGTTACAGCAGCATCACCAAGAGCAGGTACTAGAGGTATCTTCTTAGCTCCTGCTTTATCTATAATTACACACCCATCAATAAATAAACAAGCTAAGGAATTAGCAAAGCAAAGACTGCTAGATAATAAACTTGGTAATCTTCTTATAGATAAAGACGATTTAGATGAACTTCTAGAATATATAGAAACAAGTGGTAGAGCAAACATAGACAATCAGGTAGCAGAATTACAGACACCAGAGAAATTTGGTGTGGCTACTAATCTATTACCTAAAGGAGCACAAACTGCTTCTAGTCTACTTGACAAATCTACTTTATTCTTTAAACATGGTGAATTAATTTCACGTATGACAGCTATGACTACAGCTTTCTTAGAGCACAAGGCTATGAGACCTAACATTCCTGTCAACTCTACTAAAGGTAGAGCAATGATAACCAAGAGAGAACAGGATTTAACTTTTAGAATGACATCAGCATCTAGAAGTTACTTTCAGTCAGGTGCTATGAGAGTTCCTACTCAGTGGTTGACATATATGTTTAGATCAATGTCTGCTGTTACAGTAGGCAGAGAGTTTACACTTGGAGAAAAAGCAAGAATGTTCTTTGTTCTTGGTCCTATGTTAGGTATGACAGGTGTTGGTGCTAAGAATACTGCAGGATACCTTACAGAAAAAATGGGCTTTGATCCTAAAGACCCTATGACTGAAAAGATACATAACTCAATAAAGTATGGACTAGTAGATAGGCTCTTGTCTGAGTTGATCGGTGAAGAAACTGCTTACGCTAAAAGAGTAGCACCTGCTGACCAAATGTTTGAAACATTTAAAAGACTTTTCAGTGAAGACTTTATGACTGTGATAGGTGGTCCATCTGCTGAAATAAGTAGAGATATGTTAGGTCTAGCTACAACAGGTATAGGTAATATGTTTGCTGGCAGAACGTCATTAGTTAGAGAAGATTTAAATTCTGTCTTGCGTAATGTCTCAAGTTATGATAAAATGTACAAAATGTGGGAGCTTATAGATAAGGGCGAATACAGAGGTAGAACAAGAAAGCAAGTATCTTCTGATGTAGAACCTATAAGTGGTGCTGCTGCTATATTCTTCGGTGCAACTCCTGCTCCTGTACAGAACTACTACGACTACAAAGAGATGGAGTTCAAGAAGAATAAAAAAGTAGATGAAGTTGAAACATACCTAAGACAACAAGCTAACTATGCTATCAGACTTATGATTGAGGGTGATAGAGATGAGTTTGAAAAGGGTGCTAAACTTATGCAAGAGGTTAACGATAAGCTCTGGGCTACTCCATTTAGTGATCAACTTAAAGTAGAGATACAAAAAAGAATATCTAGAGGTGAAAGTATACCAGACATAATGAGAAATGCTCAACGTCTTGACTTAACTCACTCAGCAGAAATAGTAACAGAAAGAATGTAAGGAAAGTATATGTCTTTTTCCATTGATATGAAGGACGCTGGAGCAGCCTTTGAGCAGGGGGTACAAGCACCCACAGCTACAGAGTATGGGGCTGCTGCACAGGGCTTACAGGCTCTATCAAAGGGTGTTTTTAGCATAGCAGACACAGTAGCTAGACAACAAAGAACTGGCCCTACTCAAACATCCGTAGACAGAGCATCTGCTGCTAAGTTTTTTACAACTCTTCAGGAAAAAACTAGAGGTGTAGAAGATTTAGACCAACTAAGTTCTGTTACCAATGGTTTGCTTACACAGTTTATAGCAACTACTGGTCAAAAACCTGATGCTTCAATGTTTGATGCAATTAAAGCTATAACAGGTTTAGATAAAACAACTATAACTTTTAATGCTGAGACAGCAGGATACAACGAAGTTGTTGCTCTAGTTGATGCCAACCCTTCTTTTCGTTTTCTTTCAGAACAAGAGCTAAAAGCTTCTGGTCAAAACTATACATCACAAGATGTTGTCAATCTAACTGTAGAAAAAATAAAATTAAACGAAGCTTCTATGGCTTCTTTAACTTTAAATAGAAACGTAAGTGAATCTGAGTTTCAAAAAAGATTACCTTTGTTTGACGAGAGAATAGATCAGCTAACACAACTTGCTGGTGCTGCTTTAGAAGTAGAAAGACAAGGTGGTAATGTAGACCCTGAGTTTCTTAAAAGTCAGTTGATGTCAGGAGTAGCTATGTTAAGAGCTAACTTTGCTAGACCTACTAATGTGTCTGCTGATACTTACGCACCAATAGAAAACCAGATAGCTGGTCTTGAGGCATTAGTCAAGAACGTAGCCAACTACGATGCTGATCAGTTTGAAATGCTGCAGGGTCAAGAGCTTGCTGCGTTAGGTAAGATAATTGTAGAAAATGCTAAAGGTCTCAATGACCCTATACTAGCTGCTTCTATAATTGAAATGAAACCTGAGTTTATATCTGCATATATGACTCAGAAAGTTTCAGAAGGTATAGACTTTTATAAGAACTTACCACCAAGAGAAGCTATAGTTTACACTGAAGTAAAGATACCTACATCTGAGGTAGCTACTATAGAAAGAAAAAGTGAGACAAGTATACCTGATGAAGGTTCTATTTTTGACAGTGAATCACTAGACCATGCGGCAGAACTTGAGGACAGAACATATAAGAACACTATAGATTACTTTATTAATACTCAGGTAAATGCAACAACAGTAGAGGCTATGAGTGTAGAGGCTCACAGAAACAGTTTCCTACAGGGTATTGGTAAGGCTACTACTTATATACATAGCAGAGACAGTATAAGAGATATGAAATTTATTCGTACCTTATACAGCGATGAAACTCTTGATAAACTTAATGCAATTAAAGACATAGACCCTGATGGTTACACAATAGCAGTAGCTAGACTAAAACGATCTCTGTTTAAACAGTACGTCAACCGTTCTCTTCAGCAGTCTGGTACTCTACAAGATAGTCCTTGGACTGTTAGTGCAGCAACAAATGAGATAACCTTTGTTCCTAATCCTGACAGGTTTGGTGGTGAAGAAGGTGTTAAAATGATTACTCAGTATGCTAATGAGTATTACAATGGTGACCTTACAGCTATGGCTAAGGATGGTGGAGCCAGAGGTAGAGAAGAGGCTATGGCTGATAACTACTTGATGACACCTTTACTTGGTGAATTAGCAAGGTCTAAAGGTTTGTTCAGAGAAGCTAAGACACAACTAGACATCAACAACTTTTTCAAAAGACAACTTGAGCAGTTAGGAATGTCTAAAACTGGTGTAGATAAAACATTTAACAAAGAAACATCAGAGCAAAATCCTTACGTACCACCTAAGAATGTTATGGAAGACTTAGATTTTATTGATGCTGTAGATAACCTAGCGTTTGAAATAGGTGCTATACCTCAGGACTTACTAAGGATCATGGCTTTTGAGACAGGAAATACTTTTAATCCTGCAGAAAAAAGTAAAGCAGGTACAAGTGCTACTGGTCTGATACAGTTTGTTGAGGCTACAGCTAAAGACTTAGGTACTTCTACTGCAGAACTAGCAGGTATGACAAGAGTAGAACAACTAGAGTACGTAAGCACATTTTTAAAACAAAAACTTAAAGGAGTAGAAGACCCTGATATAGGTGATCTGTATATGGCAGTCTTGTATCCTAAAGCTGTAGGAAAAGCTAACGACTATATCTTGTTTAGTAGTGGTAGCAACAGGTATGACAAGAATGAAGGTCTTGACATGAACCAAGACGGTTTCATTACTAAAGGTGAGGCTGTTGACAAGATGTTGTTTAACACAAGTGGTCAAGACTTCACTAGAAGTGAGCCAGAGATAACACAACAAGATTTAGATACAAGTGTTAGACCTCAGATAAGACCTGAGACTGAGCAACAGTCCTTCACACCAATATCACAGTCAGATATTTTTAATGATGACGTAAGAAAATATGTAGAATCTCTCAAAGCAAACCCTGATGATGTACCTCTTGTTCAAGGCAGAGAAGAATACAAGCGTATGAAAGAACAGGGTATGCTTAAGAAAGGTCAGGTAGTTATTGTTAAACTAGAGAATGGTGATCTAGAAGCTATACAGGTTAACTAATGGCAGATAAAGTATTAGGAACATTTTCATTTAATAATCAACCTTCTGAAGAAAAGTCCTTAGGTCAAACATTCTTTGACTTTATGGAGACAGCAAAGCCTGTAGTCAAGGCTGGTGTTGAGGCAGGGGTAGATGCTGCTGTAACTGCAGGAGGGGCTGTAAGAGACACCTATAAAATGTTAAGCACAACACCTGTTTCTATGATGCTTGATGATGTTTTTGTTCCAGCAATGGGTAGAAAAATAACTGAAGCTAACTTTTCTCCTGAATCTATAGACATACTAAAACAAATGGCTTTAGATAATAATTTAAAAGCTGGTGACAGTATGAAAATTAATTATGAAGACTTTAACAAGTACGGTGCAAAGATGTCTGCTAAATTTGTAAGCGGCACAAACGAAGACATTTCTAGTATAAAAGAAAAACTATTAAATCTTTCACCTGCTGATGAAGTTAAGATGACCTTGGGTGAAGCTATGTTATCTGTCGATCAAGAAGGTAACATCAAAGTTATAGATCAATATGACTTTAATAGTTGGTCTTGGTATGGAAAAGGTAAACAAGAAGACGGTAAGTACTTGGCTTTGTCTGCAGATGAATTTGAAAAAACAGATATAGGTTTTGTTGAGGCTGTGATGGACACCATTCAAAATGCACCGTCTGATTATCAGATGTTAAGAAACTTATCTTTTCTTTTCGGTAGCAGAGATTATGAAGATGACACAAGAGATACAGGAAGACCAGTAGAAATCAACGTAGGAAAAATCGAGGAATAAAATGGCGTTCAAGTTATCAGAAAGAAGTTTAAAGAAGTTAGACGGTGTACACCCTGATTTGGTAGAGGTTGTGTCTGAAGCAATCAAGCTTACTACAGTGGACTTCGGAGTTACGTATGGCGTAAGAACCCTGCACGAACAGGCAGAGTTAAAACGTACAGGCAGATCACAGACTATGAAAAGTAAACACTTAATCCAAGACACAGGCTATGCTCATGCTGTAGACTTGGTTGCTTACTTTGGTTCAGACATAAGCTGG
>Ga0315315_10001620_pt1 | contig 20671 bp, 18 predicted proteins | sample M140m3416metaG_FD_203699 | JGI IMG/M metagenome (GOLD analysis project Ga0315315, IMG submission 203699) | Ammonia-oxidizing marine archaeal communities from Monterey Bay, California, United States - M1 40m 3416 | ecosystem: Environmental > Aquatic > Marine > Intertidal zone | place: USA...
AATTTTATGGTATTAGTTTATTTGATTATCCTAAATCTTTTAATATTTCAGATGGAAAAAATATCCATATCAAATTTCTTGGAAATTTAAGGAAAGAACCAGTTAACCAAGAAGAAATTGTTAATAAATATTTAACTGCTATTAATTTTGATAAAATTAATAATAAAGAATCAAATGAAAAAGATTTAATAAAATATAAATCTTCTGCTGGTGCTTTAATTGATTTAAAATGCGGTGGCGGAAAAACCATTTTAGCATTATATTTAATTTCAGTTATAAAGAAGAAAACTATAATTTTTGTTCATAAAACATTTTTAAAAAATCAATGGATAGAGAGAATTCAAGAATTTTTACCAGACGCTAAAATAGGTTGTATTCAAGGACAAATAATAGATATTGAAGATAAAGATATTGTAATTGCTATGATACAATCAATTACTATGAAATCATATCCAAATTCATTATTTGAAAGTTTTGGATTTTCAATATATGATGAATGTCATCATTTATCAAGTGAAGTCTTTAATAATTGTTTTAGAACAGTATCAACCTTATACAATTTAGGTTTAAGTGCTACAATGAATAGAAAAGATGGATTAACATTTGTTTTTAAGATGAATTTAGGTGAAATATGTTATAAAAGCAAAGAAAATTTAGATGAAGATAATGTAATAATTAAAGCGATTGAATATAAAATAGATGATGATGATTATAATGAAGTAGAAAGAGATTTTAAAGGAAATGTAAAATACTCAACAATGGTAAGTAAAATAAGTAATTATGAAAATAGATCAAATTTTATAGTAGATGTAATAAATAATGAGTTATATATTAATAATAATCAACAAATTTTGGTATTAGCACATACAAGAGCTTTTTTAAATTTTCTATATAAAAAATTTAATTTATTAGATGAACACACAATAGGTTATTATGTAGGTGGTATGAAAGAAAAAGATTTAAAAGAAAGTGAAAAAAAAAAAATTATATTAGCAACATATCAAATGGCAGCCGAAGCTTTAGATATTAAAACTTTAACAAGTTTATTTTTAGCAACACCTAAATCAGATATAGTTCAGGCAGTGGGAAGAATTTTAAGACAAAAGCATAGTCAACCATTAATATTAGATATTATAGATAGTCATGACACATTTTTAAATCAATTTAACAAACGTAAATCATATTATAATTCAAAAAATTATAAAATATATAAAACATCATATAATGATTATATAAATTATATAAAAGATTGTAAAAAAAACATAAATATAGAACCAGATGTATCTAAATTATGGAATGAATTAAAAAATAATAAAAACAAAAATAAAAATAAAGAAATAATTAATAAAGAGTGTATATGTTTAATTTAAAAAATAATATCTATTTTTTTAATAAATAATATAATGATTATTATTTATTAAATATAATTAAAGTTGTAATTAATAATTTATCTGCGAGTTCTGCGAGTTCTGCGAGTTCTGCGCGATTTTACGGGTTTGCGTCCTACACGCGATTTACGCGATTTTCTTACAACACGTTTTTTGGTACCGCGGCGTCTTCTGCGACGACCACCACTTACACCACTTAGACCACTTAGAGTGTCAGAGTTAGTCATTGATTTGCTAAAATCTGTTAAACTCATTTTTATATATATTAAAAAGAAATTAATTATTTTTTTAATTAAAATTAATTTTTTAATATTTTTGCTAAAATATATTTGTCAATAGGATTTTTAAAAGATTTTTTAATAGGTATCCATACTTTTAAATAATTATTATATTCACAATAAATTTTTTCAGAATAAATTTCATTATTTTTCTTTTTTAAATATTTATCAATAGATATATCTTCAAACTCTTCATCTGAATCACTTTCTTCTAAATAATCTAAATTTATATTTTCTTTAATATTTCTAAATATACTATTCATAAAAATACTCGTTTTATAACTATTTATATACGCATAAGCATAAAATTCTTCTTTATTATTATTTAAAATATACATAAGATAAATATCTTGTTCCAAACAAGGTCTAATTAAAAATGTTGCAAATTTCTTTTTATTAAAATCATTAAAATTTAATAAACGATTATTACCTAAATATAAATTATCATCATAAAAATCTAATCCAAATATTTTATAATTTAATTTATAATAATTTTTAAAGAAATAATCCGTACTGTTACATATAAAAGGTGATAAAATTTTAAATTCATTTGTTGAATATTTATTAAATATATTAAATAAATTATGAAATAATTGTAATTTATAAGATAAATTATAACCTAATTTACTATTAATTTTATCGTTGCAAATATTATAATTTAATATTCTATTGATAATAAATAAATTATTTTCTTTTAATAAAGTTCCTTCAATTAATAGATTGTTATATGATAATTTTATATCAAAATTTAATTCTAAATTATAAAATGTATTATTTTTATCGTAAAAATCATTATTATTAAGTATAATTAATATACTTAATAATTGTTTTTCATAATATGTAAACCATATATATGCTATTTTTCCATATGGTTTTATAATAATATATTTATTATCTGTATTATTAAAAATATATTTATTATTATAATAAATATTATTAGATGTTTTTTTTACATTAGGAAAACGATATAAAATATTATTAATTATTTTTGTATCTAGATATTTCATAACAATATATATGAAACTATTATAATTTTATATATTATATACATTTAAATCATTTTTTATTTTAATATGTAAATAATTTTAAAATAAATCAATTATTTAAACCATTCAAAAATTCTGTTAATTCATTTTTCATATTATCAATATTAAAGTTTTGATTTAAATTTTGATTTAAATTTTGATTTAAATTTTGATTTTGATTAAAGTTTTGATTTGAAGTTTGATTTAAATTTTGATTTAAATTTTGATTTAAATTTTGATTTTGATTAAAATTTGAATTTTGATTTAAGTTTTGATTTGATGTTTGATTTAAATTTTGATTTGAATTTTGATTTGAATTTTGATTTGAATTTTGATTTGAATTTTGATTAATTATACTGTATATATTATTGTATTCTTTATTAGTATAAAGCAAATAATCTTTTTCTTTATTTTCTGTTAATAGCTCGGAAAAATATAAATATAAATTATGTAACAAATAAATCATTAATGTATATAATATAATCCATTTTATAATATAAAATATCATTTAATAATAAAAAACATAAATATTATTTATATTATAACTTAAAAAAATATATATAATTTATCATAGTAGTAATAATGATTAAAATAATTACAATTTATAATGATAATATAAATGAATGTAATATAAAATATGATTCAACAAATAATTTATATAAAAAATGTAATTATAAAAATGATACAAATTTTTATATTATTAAAACTTTTTCTTATAAAGATTGTAATATAGAATTATGGGGTAAAACCAAAGGGACAAATCAATATAAAAATAATAATATATTATTATTAAATAATAATATAGATATTTATGGTAAATGTATATTTATAAAAAAAAATATTCAAAAAAATTTATACGAATCATTATCATTAGATGAATTAAATATATTTTTAAATGTAGATAAAAAAAGTTATTCAGATAAAGTTTTAAAAGGAGAATCAAATCAAGAATCAAATCAAGAATTAAATCAAGAATTAAATCAAGAATTAAATCAATATTCAAATAAAAAATTAAATAGTAATAATGAAGATATATTAGATTATAATAGCAGTGATACAGAACTATCTTATGATATTTATTCATATTCATCGGATGAAGAAATAAATTAATATTAATTTTAATTTAAATTGATTTAAATTAATATTATTATTTAAATTAATATTAATTTAATTATGAGTATGTATAAAAGAATAGTAACCGATGATATATTATTTAGAAATAATATAATAAATAAATTAAATGAATACATAAATGATAAAAAAATTTCTTTAAATTTAGAAAAAGGAATTTTTAATTATTCAATAGAAAAAAGTGAATATTTTAAAATTATTAAAAAATGGAATAATTTTAAATTTGTAAATATTTATTTACAAAAGTTAAAAATGATATTATATAATTTAACTAATGAAGAACTATTAAATAAATTAAAAAATAAAGAATTTAAAGCACATGAATTGGCATTTTTAAATCATCAATCATTAAGACCAGATTTATGGAGCAAAATGATTTATGAAAAAAAAACAAAAGATGAACATAAATTTAAACCAAATATTGAAGCATCAACAGATGAATTAATATGTTTTAAATGTAAATCAAAAGGATTACCAAAAGAAGAATATACAAAATGCACATATTATCAATTACAAACACGCAGTGCAGATGAACCTATGACAACATTTGCTACCTGTATAAATTGTGGTAATAGATGGAAACAATAATATTTAATTATATCTAAATCATTTAATTATATCTAAATCATTTAATTTCCAATATTCAAAAGTATTATTTGGTAATGGACGCTGTATAATAAATGGTAATTTTTTTTCAAGTAATTCTTTTTTTGCTATTATATAATTATCTAATATTTCTTCTTCATTTAAGTTAATATATGGTTTTGCATTATTATTTAATTGTTTAACTCTGATACCAATTATTTTTGTTTCTTCATATTTACTAAGAAATGGAATAGTTTTATGAAAATTATCAATTATTTTATTATCTTTATTTCTAATAACATTTGAAAGTTTGCGAATTTCATCTATATTATTATTTAAATAATTTGAATGATTTTTTATAATATAATCATTTTGATAATCTTTTGATATTTTTTGTAATAATGAAGTATCTAATGAACCAGTAAAATCATTACTATAATTATTATCTAAAAAAGTCATATTCGAATTTTCTGTAACTTTAGTTTTATTTAAATTATTATTACCCTGTTTTATTTCATCATCTTCATTAAAATCTTCTTCGTCTTCATCAACCTCTTCTTCAGCTTCATCTTCATCTTCATCTTCATCTTCATCTTCATCTTCATCTTCATCTTCATCTTCATCTTCATCTTCATCTTCATCTTCATCTTCTTCCTCTGCAATAGCACCACCATATTTAGTATTTACTTGTTTATCTTGACCTTCATTTTCGTTTTCATCTTCATCTTCATCTTCACAATCATCTTCGCCTTCATCTTCGCCTTCATATTCGTCATCATCAAGATGTCCAATATCAGTATTAACTTGATGTTCAGAGTTATCTTGTTCATGAAGTGAGTTCTCCATATTATTATTTTTTAAAGATTTTAACATTTAATATAATATAAAAAAATATATAAATTTTTATATCAATTTATAAATAATAATAAATAAAATAAATTATTAAATTTATTCTATTTATTCTATTTTATTTATTCTATTTTATTTATTCTATTTTATTTATTCTATTTTATTTATTCTATTTTATTTATTCTATTTATTCTATTTTATTTATTCTATTTTCCATTGATTATCACAATTACAACATAAATATATAAATTTTAAATTAGTATGATCACTTCTAATATAAATTATTTCATTTGGATTATCAATAGAATTTGTATTAGATAAACAATTATTATTTGGACATTTTATATTATTTATACGCGGAAGAGTATAATCATATTTAGTATATTGATTTATATTAGAACTAACACTTGTAGTTTGTATTATTTCTTGTTTTAAAATACATTTTGTAGTATCTAATAATTCATCATCTGTATAACCACAATTTTTACAATAATAAGTAATATTATTTTCATTTTGTTCATCGATTTTAATGTAATACATATTTTGGCATTTTTCACAAAAATGCATACTAATTATTAATATACATAAATATTATTTATATTTATTTTCAATTTTATAAAATATTTTAAATAATTTATCAATATTTAAATTATATTTTAAATTATATGTATTAATATTTATAGTATTTTTATTAATAAATGAAGATGTATCTATATTGGTGCTTAAAATTTTTATTTTTTTATTTATATCTGATTTATTTTTTATAAAATTATCAATGATTTCTTCTTTAAATTTAATGATAATATTATTATCATTATTGCATATATTATTAGTATTATCTGATATATAATTTTTATTATCGGATATATTATTTTTATCATCAGATATATTATTTTTATTATCAGATATATTATTTATTAAAACTATAATATGTAATATAGAATATTCAATATTTTTATATTCTATTAATAAATTATATTTTTCTACATCATAATGAGATATTGTTATTCCTGGTTCATATGTTAATGAATTTTGTGTCAAAATACTAGATATTATAATTAATATAGAATAAATACTTTGACATGATGTCCAACCTTCTCCTTTCCAAGTATTTAGTATAGATAAACATATTTTACCATTAACATATAAATTTGGATGAAATCTAACATTTGAATTTGAAATAAATTTTACAATAGGAGGTTCATAAGGATAATTATTTGAAAAAATAAATTTAAAAAAGTAATATCCATAATTATATGGAGTATCACTATTTCCTATTAGCATTGCATAACCCATCATATAATTATTTTCATCATGTTTATAAAATATATTATTTTTTAATAATTCCAAATTATTTTTTTTAATATATTTAAGATCATTAATTAAACGTTTTAAACAATTATTATTATTACTCATTTACATAATAAATATAAAATTCTTTTTATAATATTATTAAAATATATTTAAAATTGAAATAAAAATATAATTATATATATAATTAATTAATATTATGAGTAATAATGCAAAAGCATTATCATCTTCCAAGACAAATTTTTCAACATATTTAAACAATTTTAAGGCTGAAAAAGGAGATTTTCATACACACACACGAATTGGAAGCAAACAACTAAATGTATTTGGTGGAACATATAATATAGAATATACTGATGAATTTTGGTCTAATTATTATAAACATGTTATTGAAAATAATAATGACGAATTCTTAACTGAAAAACAGATAGATGATGGTCCATTATTAGTGGATATAGATATGAGATATAATTTATCTATAAAATCAAGACAACATAGCAAAGACCATATTGTAGATATAATAGATTTATATTTAAAAAATTTATTACGTATTTATAAAATATATAATAACAGCAAAATAGATGTATATGTTTTTGAAAAATCTAAAGTTAATATATTAGAAGATAAGGTAAAAGATGGAATTCATTTAATTTTTACTATAAAAATGTTTAAAGCCGAACAATGTTATCTACGTCGTTTAATTATTAATGAAATAAATAATATATGGAGTGATATGCCTTATACCAATAATACTAATGATTTATTTGATGAAGGTATAACAAAAGGAATTTGTAATTGGCAAATGTATGGTTGTAAAAAACCAGGTAATGAAAAATATGAATTAAGTTATCATTATTCTTGTGTATATAATATGGATGATGATTTATGGAATTATACAAATAATAATATAAAAAATATAGATATATTAGCATTATTACCTATTATTTCTTGCAGAAATAATAATCATATAAGATTTCAAATTAACGATGATAAAAATATTGTTGAAAATATTGAAAAAGAAAAAAAAATGTTAAATACTTTGAATAAAGAAAAAATTAATAATAATAATAATAATAATAGTAATAAAAATTCAATATTTTATTATTTTAATAATAATTTTGATAATATAAAAACACAAACCGATTTAGATGATTGTCTTCAAATAATTTTTGATAGTGATAAACATTATGATTATGAATTAAAAGAAATATATAATTTTACAATGATTCTTTCTGAAAGTTTTTATGGAGAAGGGTCATTTAGTAAATGGATACGTGTTGGTTGGGCATTAAAAAATAATAATTGTGAAGATACTAATATAATGTTTATTATTTGGATGAAATTTAGTAGTCAATATGATAAATTTAATTTTAAAAATATACAAGAATATTATAATTTATGGAATAGCTTTCAAGAAAATAATCCAGATGGATTAACAAAACGTTCAATAATGTATTGGGCTAAAAATGAGGAAAAATATCAAGATGTTAGACGAGAAACAATATCATATTATATTGAAAAAACATTAGAAACAATGGTACAAAAAGATAAAGTTACTGAATTTGATTTAGCTATTGTTTTATATCAAATGTTTAAAGATGAATTTGTATGTGTTAGTATAAAAAATAACTTATGGTACCAATATAAAAATTATAAGTGGCATGAAATAGATAGTGGTAATACATTAAGATTATATATATCTAAAACAATGCATCAAAAATATTTAACATTAGCTCAACAATTGATGGAAAAAATTACAAATATAGAAAGCAAAGAAGAAAATGCTGAACCATTGAAAATAAAATCAGCGAAAATAGGAGATATTTGTTTATTTTTAAAAACTACAAGCTGGAAGAATAATATTATGAAAGAAGCCAAAGAATTATTTTATGACAAAGAGTTCATAAATAAAGTAGATGCAAATCCATATTTATTAGGATTTAATAATTATGTTGTTGATTTTAAAAATAAAATTTACAGAAAAGGTAAACCTGAAGATTTTATTACTAAATCTACAAATATTGACTATATACCATATCAAGACTTATCTGGTAATTCATTATTTAATAATCCAAATTGTGAAAATCACGAAAAAGTAATTGAAGAAATAAATAATTTTATGTATCAATTATTTCCTAATGAAGAATTGCGTCGCTATATGTGGGAACATCTTGCTTCTGTATTAATTGGAACAAATGATAACCAAACATTCAATATATACACTGGAAGCGGTTCAAATGGTAAATCTAAATTAGTGGAATTATTAGGTAAAGCATTAGGTGATTATAAAGCAACTGTTCCTATTACATTAATAACACAAACACGTAATAGTATTGGTTCTACATCGCCTGAAATAGTTCAACTTATGGGTGTAAGATATGCTGTTATGCAAGAACCGAGCAAAAATGAAAAAATAAATGAAGGTATTATGAAAGAAATTACAGGTGGTGATCCCATTCAAGGGAGAGCATTATTCAAAGATACTGTTACATTTATACCTCAATTTAAATTAGTAGTATGTACTAATGTTTTATTTGATATTAAATCTAATGATGACGGGACATGGAGACGTATTCGTATTTGCGATTTTATGTCTAAATTTACAGAAGACCCATATAATAATTCTAAATTTCCTAATGATAATTTTCCATATCAATTCGATATTGATAAAAAAATAGATGAAAAGTTTGAAGTATGGGCTCCAGTATTAATATCCATGTTAGTAAAAATAGCATTTGAAACAAATGGTAATGTTAAAGATGCAAAAATTGTTACTGAAATTAGCGATAAATATCGCGAAGGACAAGATTATATTAGTGAATTTGTAAAAGATAAAATAATTAGAAAACAAAATAGTAAAATTCGTAAAACAGATTTAATAGAAGAATTTAAAAAATGGTATATTAATAATCACGGTAAAACTTATTTACCAAATAATAAAGAAATAGTTGATTACATGGATAAATATTATGGTAAAGCACAAAGAGGTAAATGGATTAATGTTGAATTATGCGATGAATATAGTAGCGACGAAGATGATGAATAATTTTATTAAATAAATAATTAATAAAATAATTTAATTATTTATTTAATGTTTTATGAATTTCTTATTGTATGAAAATTATTTAATTGTTCTTGATCTTTTTCATTTTTTTTTTGATGAGTGGTTTCTTCAACTAAATATTTATAACTTATTTCATCTAATTTTAAATAATTTCTTTCAATATAATTTGTATATAGATTATATATATTTAATAAAATATATCGTAATATAAATGGTATTATTAATATTGCTACAACATAAATCATAACATATTTATTTTCATATAATTTATCTTTTATAAAATTAGAAAATATTAAAAATGCTATAAATATAGTATAATATAAAATAAAAATATAGAAATGAATATTTTTATAAAATTCTAAATTACTTGATAAATAACTATTTTTTCTATTATCCATAAAATTATTTTGTTTATATGTATTTATTTTATTTTTTATTTTATCTAAAAAATTTAAATTTTCATTTATAATTCCACCTAAATACATTTGATAATTATATAAAGAAGTATAACCATCTAAATTAGTTTTAAAAATATCATAATGTTTATTATAATCTTTCATCACATTATCACATATATCACTAATTGTTTCTTCACTAAAATATTGACATATGCTTCTATTATAAGTTTCGCCAGAATTTTGAACTTCATTTCTAACAGTATAAAGAATATATGAATTATCATTAACATAAGTCATTTGATACATTTTATTTTGTAGTTCATTATTATCAATTATATGTAAACTACGTAAATATTCTATATCCATATCTTGATTACCTTCTATAAAACCTTCTATATTTTTAAAACCTCTTTTATCATCACTACCTGAGATAACATCTCCTGTAGGTCTTACACTTTCAGGATTTTGCATCGCTTTTTTTAAATTTTGTATTACTGAACTAGTAATATCATCATTTTTTATAATTTCTATTGCGTTACCTGTAGTATCGTTAACCATTTGTTTTATAACTGCCGGTTCAACTTTACATTTTGACATAATTATAATAATCTAATTACTATTAATAAATATTATAATATTTATTAATAAATTACATATAAATATATTAATTATATATATTAACCGATATTACAATAACTGGGTGTGCCGGGGTTATAGACGTGATTACCATAATAATTTTGTACTTTACAATCATTTAATATTTTTTTATTTTTTAAAATAATTTCTTCTTTAAATGTAGATAATGTATTGTCTTCTTGAACATCGGTTGTATTCATATACGTTTCTTTATTATTTACATTAATATTATTATAATTATATAAAAATATATTAAAAATACAAATTATTAACAAAATAATAAAAATTTTATTAAATTTTTTATTTAAATCTTTAAATATCATATTACTTTAAATAAATATTTAAATTATTTGTTACTTAAATATTTATTTAATATTATTATCAATTATTTTTGACAGTTTATCATGATTATGGTATTATAATTGTAACAATATCTGTACCATCATCTGTACCATCATCTGGTGTAAATGTTGCTGTATAAATTTTTGTTGAATCATAATCGCTAATTTGCAAAGTATTATCACCTACTAATATATCTGTATCTGGTAAACCATTATTATCAACACTTAATTTACCTGATTTATTAGAATTTATTGTAAAATTATAAGTATTTGAATCTATTGGGGAAATTATTTTTAAATATGCTGAAATTTCGGTATAAATACATTTATCACTATTAGCATCATATGTCATACCCTCATCACAACACTGACTACCTATACAAGTTCCACCCAACATACTAGATAATCTACCTTTTCTACTTATTTTTCCTTGTTCATGTAATCTTCTATATTTACCATCATCTAATTTATATTTATTAAAATTAATAGAATCTCTACTATTAATATCATATAAAATCTTAATTATATACATAAAAACTAATACAAATAATATTATAATTAAATATTTTGTTATAGTATAATTAATTATTTCTTTTTTATTTAAAATTAAAATAGGTGCTATTAATAATAAAACAATAACAATAACTTTTAATATATGTATATATTGTTTAAATACATTATTTTCATATTTTAATATATTATTTTTTCGTTTATTTAAATTATTTTTTTGTTCTTCACTATCATATATTTTTTTCAAATCTGTTTTGCTGTAATCATTATCACTTAAATATGATAAAACTAAATCATTTTTAAAATTATTTTCTTGAACTGCTTTCTCAACTATTTTATTATCTATTAAATTATGAACTGATTTTTTAAACATATCATAATTACCTAATCCTGATGTAGACTGTAAATTAAAAGAAAGACCTTCTTTAAAACCTTCAATATTAGAATATCCTTCATCTGTTACTCTTGTATTTGTGCTAAAATTAGAAAAACATTCTTCGAAATCTAAAGCCCGAGAATTGGCATTATCTATTTGTATAGTTTGATTAGTTTTATAATTAGTTTCTTCTATTTCTATATCTTTATATTGTGTATCTATATTACTTATTTGTTCGTTTGTATTAGTCATGATTTCTTGCAATACTGCATCATCAAAACTAAGATTTAAAGCATGACTTGGATTAGCAATAACATTAGTTCCATAGTCTTCCATGGTATTTTTATGTAAATTTACTTGATCTTTAATTGCATTTGTATATAAATCTGATTTTTGACGTATTAATTCAGTTTTTCTTCTATTATATTCAGCCAATTGTTTATCCATATCTGAATTTAATTTATTTATATTTGCTATGTGTTGTGAATTTTCTGATTTATTTCTTTTTTTACATGATTGAATAGAAGAATTTTTTGAATTATTCATAAAATTATACGAACTACTAGCGTAGTTATCTGCATCTATCTTAAAATCTTTAGCTCCTTTAATATTTTGTCCATTAGAAAGTCTACCAGATTCAGCATATGCCTTTGAATCTACATTAGCGTTTTGTGCTTGTTTTCTATAATGATTTGCCCAATTTTTATCACTACGTGTTTGATTTAATGCATCTTTAAGCGTATTATATCCTTCATATAAATTAGTATATGCTTCTTCTAAATTAGAAAAACCGATTGTATCAGTAGCACTATTCATATTATCTTCTGAAAGATTAGAATATTTTTTTACTTTTGTTAAAGTTTTTTCAAGTTGTTTAAGATTAGGCATATTTAATATTAATATATAAAGATATAAAAAATAATATTATTATTATTATTATTAATAGTATATTTTTTCTTAAATTTGTTTGAATATTTTTTTTTAAATTACATATATATAGTAAAAAAACAATGAATAATAAATATATAATATTATAAGTTAAATTATTATTTTCAATATTATTATTTTCAATATTATTATTTTCAATATTATTATTTTCAATATTATTATTTTCAATAGTATTATTTTCAATATTATTAATATTTTGATAACCAGTTGCTCTTTTAAACTCATTTAGAATACAATCACTTTTTTTTTTACATGTACTTGTTACATCATAACTTAGCAAAGCACAATCTTCGGGGGTTTTACAAGTTTTGTTAGGTATTTTATATTTATTACAATTATCATTTGAATTATATTCAGATTTAGCATTTATTAAATACTTATTATAATCATTTAATTTATTATTTAAATTATATTTACAATTTATTGCATTTTGGAAGTGAATATCTTGTTCCTCATCAATATATCTTTGTAATATATTATGTGTTGAAGCAATATATCCTGGTGTAAAACTTTCAATATTTTGAGAACCACATTTTTTTTTTACATAATTATAATTATCATCTTGATCACAAAGACCTAATGCTGCTTGTTTCTTTTTATCGTCTGTAGGACAATTTAGTGTTTTATGTATCCATTTATGTCTTCCATTTTTTTCACAATATAAAATATCAGGTAAGTTAACATCTATTTGATGTGATGTGGTTTCAGAAAAGCGTTTATCACATGTTGAATTCTCATCTATACAATCACAAAAATCAAACTTTATATCGTTTTCTGCTCTTGCCTGACAATTACCCATTTTTATTAATATTATATTATGATAATATTAATAAAAATGATTATTTTTATTAAATATTTTTTAATTATTTTTTGAGATATTTCTAATCATTATTAAAAATACTATTATAAAAATTAATGAAACTGCACTCCATGTTTGAAATAATTGTTGATAATTTTCATTTTTTTTTCCAGTATCTTCAAGTCTATCTTTTAATATATTTTTTTCTCTTCTTAATTTTGTAAAATTAATATTTTTTTGATTTACTACATTTATAGCTTTATGCATACCACTATTTGGTGTAACAGGTAACTCACTTATAGTTCCCATTGGATTAATATATGTAAGTGTATCATTATCAAAACTATATTTTTTATTATTATTCATTTAATTAATATAAATATATATATTATTTTTATATTAATCTATTAGCTTTTATTATAGATACCCTTTTAAATAAAATAAAATACTAAATATTCCAATAAAATATATAATTAATATTAAATCATTAACTATATTTGGAACAATAAAATATAAAGTTAAAATAATAGCTGTTAAAAATATTAAAATTAATAAAAACATATATACAAATTGTGTTTTTTTCTTCGTATATTCTTCTAAATCTTCATTAGTTTGTTCTATATCTTTGGTATTTTGTTTTACTTTTATCATTCTTTCTGGATTAGGATAATTATCGTTTATTGAACCATTATTATTACTTAATTCTGTTAAATATGACCATCCATTGTACCCACGATTAAGTGATAAATCATTTAAATATATATTAAATGAATCGTCAATAAACTGTAAATATTGATTTTTAAAAAATCTAACACCTGAAACATTCATATAACCCCATGTATCTATGTTATCATTATTATCACTCAACATATTATTGCTTATTGTTGTAATATAATTATCTGATATGCTGTTCATATATATATTACTTAATTGTGTATCTAATGAATCTTTATTATTAAGAAGTTCATTTACAGTATATAAATGTTGATCATGATATTTTAATGAATTTATATCATCAACGTTTTTTATAAATCCTATTCCTATATATTTGTCACTTAATCCTGAAATAATAGTATCTTTTTTATTACAATTAACAGATATATCTTGATCAATAATATTATAGTTATGACATTGTTCTCCAGATATAGTATAAAATTTACAATCATTAGAAGTATTACATAAAAAATTACATGATACTTCATCCGCATTTGGTTTATGTATAGAATAACTATTAGATGACATATAAAAATGTGGATATCCTTCGTCGCATGGATTAACAAAATCATTAGTAATTAATGAAAAATTTTCAAATAAATTATTATAATTAGTATTATGAATATATAAAATATATAACAATACTAATATCAGTAATGATAAAAAGATTGTTGTTTTATTAAATTTATCTAAAAATTTATTTTTTATCATATTATACTTATAGTATAATATTAAAAAAAAAATGCATTTATTATTTAAAGGTTTTTAATAAAAAAAAATATAATTATAATAATAATTACAATTAAATAGTTTAAATCTTTATAAAAAATAGTATTAAATAATAATAATAAAATAACAAAAATTACAATGATTTGAAATATTTGAAAAAAATTATCATAAAATATAGAAAAAATATCTTCATTGCTTTTTAAATTATTATTATAATCTAAATTTGTAAAATCTTTTAAAAATTTTTTAAATTCATCATCATCATTATTATTAATATCATATAAACTATTTTTAGAATTAATATTATCTATATCATTTAAATCATTAAAACTATCATAATAATTATCTTCCAATAAATTATTATTTTGAAACTTTTTATTTGAATAATCTAATTTATCATTCATTTTTTTTGATTGATTTATATCTAATTTTAATGTATTCATCTATTATAATTAATATAACATATTATTTAATTTTACTATATAAAAATAATGAAAAAATAATAATTAATATTAAAATATTAATTTCTAATATAGTATTATCTCTTAAATATTTTTGATCTTTTAGTCTTCCTATACCTCCGTTTGAGTTATTTAATAATTTTTTTAATTCATTTTGTTGATTTTCTATAACTTTATATAACTCTCTTAAATACGCTTCTCTAGCTTTACCTATAATATTTATTCGAGAAATATCATTTATAATGTTATTATTTTGGTAATTTAATTGTTTCCATTGTTGATATATTTCACGAATCTTTTCATTAAAAGGAACATCACTTGATGCTACATTATTTTTTACTACACTAAAATCCGTATTGTCTGATAAATTTAAACAATTAAAATTAGTAAAATAGTTTGTTAAATGATCAGTATCAGTAGATTTATAAAAATGTTTATACATGTTAGTTGGATTCAAGCTACCATCGCTACCATTGATACCATAGCATAGTTCTGAATAATCTTCATGTGATGTTACCTTTTGTATTTCTCTGGTTATTTCATCAATATTTCCGAGAGAGTTTGGGTTTACATCAAAAAATTTATAAATATCTTCTGTATAAATTAAAAAATTACCTGTTCCAGGTATAGCATCATTTTTAAAGAGATAATTTTTATATTCATTTTGTGAAGCATCTAAATAATTAGAAAGGTTATCGGTAATTTTATTTGGGACATCAGCATCAAAAATATAATTTATTGTTTCAGAAATAGGATCTATTAATTGCTTAATTATATTTGTATTATAAGCATTTTTAAATTTTGGTACATAACAATTATATGAAGCTTCATTTCTAGAATAGTTCATATTTCCTACAACAAAATATGGAACATTACTTCTTTCAGCTTTATCTTCACACTCAGAATATGGATTTTCAAGCGGCGATGATTTAAAAATAAATGTATCTGGTTCATGAAATTTACCACTATTTATAATACCATTTGTATTTGGTTTATAAAAATATTTATTACCTGAAACACAATAATTAATAAAACTTGGATCACCAATACCATATTCGTGAAATGGTTTAACATCATAATTATTGGTAAATTGAAATTGTGTTAAATTAACAATATTATTATCATCTTTATTTGATATTTTATCATATTTATAATCTAAAATATTTCCTAATCTTTTGGCTTGAAATGAAACATCGATTTCATTATTCAAAATGTAACTACACTCAGAACTTTCTACTTTTTTCCAAGTTAATCCATCAAAATATGAATTATTTTTTTCTTTAAATGCATAATAATTTTGGTCACTTTGTAAAAGTTTATATCTTGAAGACATTATTATATTATTGAATTAAATTATAAATAGATTTAAAATATTTATAATTTAATAAATTATAAATTATAATTTACAAATTCTATAAAAATTTGATTCTATAGATGTTTTACTATTTCTAATAATTTTAACAATATTATTTGGTCTTATTCCTAAAATAAGTGATATTGGACTAAAATATGATATATCTGCAATTTGTGAATCATCTATAATATTATATTTTTTTTTAAATAATGTTGCTTCTTCATCACTTAAAATAATATGTTTTGGAACAAGACCATGATTTAAAATATTATATTGTAATCGATTAATATTTAAAATTGAAATATAATATTCATCTTCCATCCAAATATCTCTAATAATCTGATTTAAATTTTCATTTGGTTCATCTTTAATTATAATAATTAAATCATCGTTTTTTGTTAAAATATTATCAATATTAAATAAATCTTCAATAGAAGAATAAATTGTTTGAGCTTTTAAAAGTTTATTAAGATAATATTTTACATAAACATTTTTATTAGTAGTATTATTTTTTACTAATATATCTAATTGATTATTATTATTTAAAATATTAATTTCATTAATTGTAAAATTTTCATATGATGAAATATCAAAACCTCTATATTTTAATATATCTAAAATATTACATCGTGATTTATAAATGTTTTCAATATTTGAATTAACTAATGACATTTATTAATTATTATAAATATTTAATAAATATCTTTATATTTATCAATTTTAATTAAATATTTAATTATTTTATTATTTATTATTTATTATTTATTATTTATTATTTATTATTTATTATTTATTATTTATTATTTATTATTTATTATTTTTTAAATATTATCAATCGATATTGTTTTTAATTCTGAACTATTAGATTCATTTAAATCATTAGATTCATTTAAATCATTAGATTCATTTAAATCATTAGATTCATTAAATTCATTAAATTCATTAGATTCATTAAATTCATTAAATTCATTAGATTCATTAGATTCATTAGATTCAAATTCTGTATTTATATTTATTGTACCTCCACCCATATTTTTTTTACTATCATCTTTTTTTGTAACTTTCTGTTTACTTGGGGATATTTTTTCAATAATAGAATTAACAGACTTTTCTATCGTTTCTGATATTTTATCTGATACATTATTTACAAAGCTAATTTTCTTTTTTTCTTCTACACTTTCATCGCTTTCACTAATAGCTTCTTCTTCTGCTATCTTTTTCATTTGTTCTTGTCTAACTCTATGTAATTTAGCTTGCATTGATTCATCATTATCGCTATATACACTTTCTTCTTCATCATTAAGATTACTACTTTGAATAATTTTATTTTGACTTTCAATTAATTTTAGATCTTTTACACTTTTAACATCTTTTAGATCTTTTATTTCATTGTTAATATTAACCTTATTAAATATATCAATAGTATTTTTATAACTCATACTTGAAAGTTGTTCAATATTATTTTCTGTTATAATACGCATTTGTATATTCATTGTTTGTAATTCTTGCATTAATAATTTAAATGCATATGGTACTCTAATAATACTAAATTTTCTTCCATATTTTGTAATATAATCTAATTTTAAATCTTCATCTGATGTATTATTAAATTTTAATGGCCCATCTAAATATGGACTAATAAAAATATCTTTTGATTCATTATATACTGCTATCATTCCTGTTCTATCGCAAACAGCCATAAAATATTCATCGCCTCTTAATGTCATTGATTCTTCTAAAAATTTACTGGCTCCATGTGCTATAATACCATCACGTTCCATTTCACCTATTCTTAATCCCCCATCATTTGCTCTACCCTGTACTGTTTGTCTTGTTAAAACTGTTCTAGGTCCTTGTGCTCTATAATTAATTTTATCTTTAACCATATGTTTTAATCTCATATAATAACAAGGACCAACAAATAAATCCATATTTAACATTTCGCCTGTTTCACCACTATAAAATATTTCCGTTCCAGTTCCTGAATAACCAATATTTTTTAATAAATTTCCAAAATATTCATGTTTTGGTCCTTCATTTACAAAAGCAGTACAATCACCAAAACCACCATACATAGCACACGCTTTACCCATTAATGTTTCAACTAATTGACCTATTGTCATTCTGCTTGGTATAGCGTGTGGGTTAATAATAATATCAGGTCTAATACCATCGGCAGTAAAAGGCATATTTTCTTCTGGAATTATTAATCCAACAGTTCCTTTTTGACCACAGCGACTACAAAATTTATCTCCTATTGCTGGTATTCTTTCTTCTCTTATTCTAATTTTAGCAATTCTGAAACCTTCTTCACCGTCGGTTATAAAAGATTTATCAACAAACCCTAGTTGTCCTTTTTTTGGAGTAACAGATTCATCTATAAAATTATTAGGATTATTAACATTATTATTAACTTTGCCGATAACAACAATTTTATCATTTAATTCTGTATTTTCTTCAATTAATCCATATTCATTTAATTTTGAATAATCATAACCAGGTTTTTTATTAATTACATTTTCTTTTTCTATATTTGTAAATTTACTATCATTTATTGAACCAGCTACTTTTGTAGTTTCTTCATATGCTTCATACATATTAAAATATGTAGTATTAAACATTCCACGTTTTACAGAACCTTCATTAAATAAAATAGAATCTTCTACATTATATCCACCATAACAACCTATTGCTGCTATAACATTAACACCATATGGATGTTCTTCATTATTAATATATTGTAAATATCTACTTTTAATTAATGGTTTTTGTCCATTATTTAAAACAACTCCCATTTTATCTATACGATATTGATAATTAGAATTATATAAACTTACACCTTGTTTACTTTGTCCACATGAAAATAAATCTCTTGGTAATTGATTATTTTCAGGAAAAACAATTTGATTTCCCATAATACCTAATATTAATGATGGATGAATTTCTAAATGAGTATGATATTTATTTATTTCATTTTCATTTACAGCTATTAATAATGTTTCAGTTTCAGCACTATCTATATATTCTATTATTCCATTATTTTTTAATAATTCATTTAATTTATCAAATTGTTTTTCCGATGTATATTTATTTGGAACAAAATCAGATTTTATATTAGAATATAAATCTTCAGGAAAATTAAAAACATAATTTGATTTTATAAATAAATCATAAATATTATTTATATTTTCATTTTTTTTCATACTATTAAAGCCAATTAATAAATTATTAAAATCATATTCATTTTTTTCTAAATATTTTTTTATATTTTCTTTATTATAGCTGATTTCACCATTTTCTATATAAAAAATAGGTCTACATAATCTACCGGAATCAGTATAAATATATATTATATTTTCTTTTATGTCCCAGCTAATACTACTATATATAGGTATCAATCCTAAACGTCTATAATATTTTAATAAATTTATTACTTCTATTGGATTCTTAACAACGCCTACCCAAGAACCATTTACAAATATTTTTGTACAACTATTTATATATTCAATAGTACATTCTGTTAAAAATTCCATAAATACTACAATTCTTAATAAATCTATTATCTTTTCTCTCGAATATCCAATTGTAATATGACATCCTAATGACATATGTTTATGAAATCCTACATTTCCACCATCAGGTGTATCAACTGGGTCTATTATACCCCATTGTGATGAATGTAATAATCGGGGACCTACAATTTTAGAATCACTATCCATTGGTAAATTTATTTTGCGTAAATGTGATAAAAAAGAGTTATGTGATAAACGATTT
>Ga0315315_10001622_pt1 | contig 20665 bp, 19 predicted proteins | sample M140m3416metaG_FD_203699 | JGI IMG/M metagenome (GOLD analysis project Ga0315315, IMG submission 203699) | Ammonia-oxidizing marine archaeal communities from Monterey Bay, California, United States - M1 40m 3416 | ecosystem: Environmental > Aquatic > Marine > Intertidal zone | place: USA...
ATGGTCAAATGGACAATCAACTGAAGATATTAATAGCTTAGGAGTTGGTTCTTATAATGTAACTGTTACAGATGTTAATGGTTGTGTATTATCTGATTCTACTAATATATCACAACCAGATGTTCTTACAAGTGGTTCATTATCTTTAAATCAAACAATCTGTGCAAATGAAATTTTAGATACAATCTTTACTATTACATCTCTAAGTGGTGGAAATCCACCATATAGCTATTATTGGGAAATAAATGATGGTAATGGTTTTGTACCATTATCTAATAATAATCTAAATTGGATACTTCCTCAAAATATTGTAGATACCATCTCCTATAGAATAACATATAGTGATGATTTTCAATGCAATACTTTTTATGATTCATCTATTACAATTATCAATCCAATGCCAATTAGCTTTCCTGTTATTGGTGACATGATTGTTTGTTCTAATCAAAGTGATGCGTCATACACACTAGCAACAACACCATCAAATTACAGATATGACTGGTTTACAAATGATGGAACTATTGTTGGAACAAATCAGTCAATAAATTGTATTGTAAATTGGCCTTCTCTACCAAATACATCACTTGAACTAGCAGTGGATGTTTGGATATATGAATCTGGCTGTCAAATTACTGAAACAGCTTTAATTGATTTATCTCAGAATGATGCGCCAAACAAAAGCCTAATAGAAAAAATGGCTAATACAAACATTCTAGTTTGTAATGACACGTCTTTTGGAATTCAATATCAATGGGGTTATACTGTAATAGATACTGAAGTTGATGTGATTGACACTAATCATACAGGACAATATAATCAATTTGAAAATACAATTGACACAACAATTAATAGGTATTGGGTATTAACTTCATATAATTATGGTAATGATATTTGTAATACTAAGTCTTTTTACAATCCACCTCCTTTACCCTTAAATATAATTAATAATGATCTTGAAATATCTTTCTATCCAAATCCAGTAAAAGATTTTCTAAATTGGAATGGTAATAAATTAGAATCTATAAAAGTGTATGATTCAATGGGAAGAATAATTAGCTGTGAAGTTAATTATCAAAACAAAAAAATTGATTTTAACAACTGTACTCCAGGTCTTTACTTTTTAGAGTATCGAGCTAATTCAAATAAATTTATTAATAAAATAATAGTAAAATAATGAAATATATATTAATAATATTATTAGCCCTTCCTACTGTTTTATTTTCTCAGAATAAGAATGATTTAACAATCTCTAAAATTTTTGATATAAATCAAGTTGTCATTGAATGTTTAAGTGACTACGAAAAACAAAGTAAAGTAAGTAGCAGAAATGAAGATGATTTTTTTATGCTTTTTACAGATAACGAAAAAATTATTGATGATGTTATACCGTCAAAAAATTATGGAAGTGAAATTAATTCTGTTGATTGGGTTGATTTAATGAAAGGTGTAAAAATTTATAATGTTGATGCTGAAATTTTAGAATTTGAAAGTTATAATCCTGTTTCAATTGATAGCGGATATGTAATAGCAAAAGTTAAAAAAAATGTAAAAACTGCTATTTGGTCAGATAATGCAAGACCAGAATTCAATATCATAATTGGTGAGGGTGATAACAAAGTATCACAAAGAGTTAATTATAAAAGTGAAGAAGTTTATAGATTTAAATTTGTATACAGTCTTAATTCAGATGACTTTATATTTTGTTCAATTAATAGTATAGAGAAAATAAATGAGTTAAGTGATATAAATGTTTATGTGCCATATATTAAACCAATTTTTGGCAAAAAGAAATTAATGAAGAGTGTTTTATCTGACAGTATTATAAGTTTAAATGATACACTAAATCTACTGTCTGGTGATAAAATTAAATATTTTATTGGAGATCAAAATATTAATATCTCTAATTACAGTATTGATGAATATAGATTGCCAAAAACTGAAAAAACTGAAAAAACTGAAAATACCACATTTGTTAACTTCATATACAATGATAAGCTACAAATTAATGCAATGTATTCAATTCTCATTTCCGATAAGGCATCTGTTTTTGACGTAGGATTAGGAGTACAGCCAAATTTGATAGAATATAATGAGAAAACAAATATTTCAATCTTTAGTGATTTTTACAAGTCTGATAGAGGAATAGAGGTAGGGTTGAAATTGCAACAAATCAGCTCTGAAACAAATATTCAACTAGATTCTTATGAATTCATTTCACAATTAGAAAATCCAATAACTAATTTCAGTAGTGATTATACTAGAAAAAACCAAGTCACAAATTTTAGCGAAACTCTTAGTATTGATCAAACTTTACTTTTTCTAAATGCTAAATACAACTATAAAGATATAATTACACTATTTGGAGGTATTAATTTATTTAGTAACAATACTGTTACATCGCAACGTTCTGGATCAGCAAAGTATACTGGTATTTTTGATGTATTTAATATAGAAATTGATGAGCCAATTAATTATGAAATAGATGGCACACAAAATACTCTAAATTTGGGCTATAAAGATTGGAATGTAAGTAATGATATTGTATCAGAACAAAATATTGGTACTATTTTTGAACTTGGAGCAGTGTACTCACTTCCTATTACCTCAGTTGATGTTGACCTTCATCTTATTTATAAAGGAAATACTGAGAGTTTATTTTCTAACTCAAAGCAACAAATTAGCCCCAATATAAATGAATTTAATAGTTTTGCTGAGTTTTCTCAAAAATTATCATTTGACCAAAGAATAAATATTGGTTTAAGTCTTGGTTATAAATTTTAAATAAATATGAAATATAAATGTAATGATTGTGATGCAGTCTTTGAAGGCTCATCTTATTCAACTGAATGTTCAAGCTGTGAAAGTACAAATTTTGAACCTGTTGAAAATGTAGGAATAATAGAAAAAATAAAGAAATGGATTAAAGAAAATAAACTTGTTGCAATTGCTTGTTCATTTTTTTTAATTTTAATTATCTGGGGAGGGCCAACTCCACCTCCACCTAATGAAGATATAATTTACGATTTAGAGTTTGATATCACACAATCCCCTAATTACTGTTATGTATATCTTGTTGATAGTGATGATAAAAGAGTGCCTTATTCAAACAATGTTTATGACTTTCTAAAACTAATAGTTAAAATAGAGGATGTAAATGAAAATAGCTTTAGTGTTTTACCAAATAAAAATAAAATTGAATACTGCAGTGCTGGTGATGTTACAATATATTATAAAACTAATAATGGTTCAAATGTTAGTTTAGTTGGATTAAGAAAAGGAGTTAAAGTAATTGAGGATGTGAAACCTAATAATCCAAATGCAAGTAAATGTATACCAAATATAATACTAGGAAATCCTAAATATAATTCAAATAGATGTAAGATTATTGTTCCTGTATTAGAAGGTAGGAGTCATGCATTTATTTCAATTAATGGAAAGAATGGATCATATCAATCATCCAATGAATTTAATTCAGACAATGTAGATGCATCTAATTTTGACATTTGGTACTATTCTAGAGGATTTGAGAATACAAAGAAAAAATTTAAATATTCGCAAGAGGAGAAGAATAAATTACTTAACTCTTTAGAAAATAACAATATACGAGCTACTCTTCCCATCTCAGAAGTAGATCTTAAAAATAAAATAATTAAGGTAATTAATTTAGTACGTCAAAATCGCGACACAGATAATATCTGGTTTCCTCTATTTGAATATTTTGAAGAGGATAACCCAAAAATTAAAATAGGAAATAGCAGTTGTACTATATTTGAACTTATATCAACTGTAGAAAGACACATAGGGGATGGAGGAACACTTAAAGACTTAGAAACAAACATTAATGTCAGAGGAAATATTTCATCATGTGGACATAGTTACATAATTAAAATTTCTATCTAATGAAAAAATTAATTATAATCTTATTTTTTAGTTTTACAAATCATTTAGTAGCACAAAATATGTTTACATTTATTTATGTTGATAATTCGATATCTATAGACAGAGCTTTATCCTTAAGTAATGAGGTGAAAAGTGTTATTAATAATACAAATAAAAATGGAATACTGGTTTTAGGTAATTCACCAATACAAAAAGAAAATAATTCTGCTAATTACAATAAGTTTAATTTAGATGAAGATGAGCTTCTGTCTAACCTTAATTCTATTTTGCTAAAAAGTACAGAATCACAACGTCCAGAAGAAATAGAAAAAATAGTATTTGAAGAACTAGTAAATTCAAATGTTTTAATCCTAAATATTTTGCCAACTCAAATTAAGCCATTGGAAATACATTTCTTTTTTAATGCTTCAACTTTTGTTCGTCGAAAGTTAGATAAAAAAATAAGTGATTTTTTAAATGTCAACTATAATATAGGCAAAGAAGAAATACTTAACATAACTTTTCATCTAGACTATGCAAAAAATAAAAAACAATTTGATGAATATATTCTAGAATCAGAAAATAATTCATCCTTAAAAATTAATATAAATAAATATTAGAATGACAGCTAAATTAAAACTATATACTTGCTTGATTTTTCTATCTCATTTCATCTTTATCTCAAATGGAATAGCTCAAAATTTAAACGCAAGTGAAGTAAAACCAAATGGTGTTTATCCTATTCCAGATATTTTTAATACTTACCCATCAGCTAAATTAATTTTACATATTAATGAAGGTGTTAAACAAGTTTCAAGTTTTACCGAATCTTCTGTTGACCTTGCGTGGGCAGTTAGAAGTGATCGTGAAGGAAATATTACTTATACAGATGCATACGGTTCTGATGAAAAAACTACATTAAAATTTATGCAAAGATGCTTTGTTCTAGATGTACAAGGCAATTGGCTACATCTTGTAGATGTTAAGTCTAATGGAAGAAAAGGTCATAAAATTTCAATTGATTATGGCTGGATAGAGGCAAGTAATTTAATTTTGTCAAAGTATCCTACATTATCATCTACTGGAGCAAGTGCAGGAGCACCAAAAAAGAGAATGATATTAATGTCAGCTTCAGACTTTAATCCAGAAAAGATTGGAGATATGAGACAAATATTTAAAGATATGAATTTCTTTAATAATCCTGATCTTAAAAAACAAAATGAAACAGGAAGAAAAGCTACAAAATTTGATATTCTATTTGTTGTCAAAGAAACTACTTCTGCAGTACTTTTAAGTAGGTCTGACAGAATTGAAGATAAGAATGATGTTTGGGGATGGTTTCATCAGATTAAAACTACTCAGTGGGACACCAGAGTCTGTTTAGAGCCTGTTTATGGAAAAAGAGCGCAAGTAAATTTTCAAAATAATGATGGAACCTATAAACATGCATCTGTTTTTTTAAATGAAAATGATCTTCTTAGTTATTTTGGAAATGGAGGTAATATTCGTAATGAAACTGTTCTTAAAAAAATAAGAATAAAAAAACAAAGAATGTTTGGTACTGGAAAAAGATATCCAGTTATGCCATGGGAAAACAATAGTGGAACACGTAAGAAGATAGCTGTTATTGCTCAGCTAGGAGATGTTAAAGATTTAGATGGTGAATGTGATGAAGAATGTCAGAGAAATAAATTAAGATATCAATTAGATTCAATAAATAAGTTAGCAAATAATGTCAATGCATTAATTGTTCTTGATGGTACTGCAAGTATGAAAAATTATGGTCCAATTATTTCAGAAAGTATTGAGAAAATTATTAATGAAAGACAAATTGATGGAAAGCAAAATATAAGATGGGGACTAGCTATTTACAGAGACTATTTAGATGGAAACAGAAAATTTGAAATTGAACCCTTAAATGATGATGTCCGTGGTGTTTTAGGATTATTAAAAGCTGGTAATATCGACTATATTTCTAAGAATCCAAAAAACACAGAAGCACATTACTATGGAATGACTCAAGCTATTAAACGGGCTGGATTTGTTAATGGAGAATCAAATATATTAGTTCTTGTTGGAGATGCTGGTAATCATTTTAATGATGAAAAGGGATTAACTAAAAGAGCTGTAATTGATTTACTAGCAAAGAAAAGAATTAACCTTATTTCGTTTCAAGTTAATTTTGAGACTGGAAAAGCTGGCCCAGCATATGCTAAATTTGCATCTGACAGTAAGAATTATATTACAGGATCTGCTGCTCTTTTTGTAAACAGTATTTCTAATTATGAAGGTATTACAACAAAACTTAATAAAAGTAATTCAGCTAATTCCTACGAATTAGGCTTTAAAGGTTTCAAAAAGTTTACACCATTATTTGGAGTATATAACCATGCAATTCCTGGAAAATCTATGTCCAAGAAGGTATTTCGTAATAATCTAGTAAATAGTTTTTTAAAATATATGGAAAATTTAGACACTAAAGCTGAATTAATTTCATGTAAAATTAACAGAGATTGTGACGATATTCAAAAAATAAAAGAAAGAAAAACAAAAAAAGGTGATGATAGAATAATTTTTGATGCTTCATCAGATGAGATATGTAAATTACTAAATTTAACACCTGAACAATGTCAACTTTTTATTAATGAAGGTGATATCTCAATTAGTGGTTATACTCATATGAAAATTGGAAAACATGATGTTTTCAATTCTGTTGCTTATATGTCTAAAACTTTTAAATTAAAATTAGATGAAAGGTTAGGAGAACTTTCTTATGTCAGTGGATCAGGTCAAAAAGCTAGAGATGAATTTTACTCAAGTTTAATTACATTAATTAGAGGTTTAATTGGAGAAGATACATCTGAAGAATTAATAAAGGATTGGACATTTGATAAAGCTTGGGAAATAATTTTAAATATACCATTTTCTCAAAAGAGTTCACTTAACACCAAAAAAATAAGGGATCTTCGAACCTCTAATATTTCTGGTGATGAATTTGAAATTTTCCTAGAAAATTTTAAAAGTCAAGTAGATGCATTTATTGATTTTCCAAAAGATAGAGATCTAAAGTATACTGAACATCGTAGTGGTTCACAATCATTTTATTGGATTCCATTTTCTAAAATACCAAGAGGTGAAGAGTAAGCATATTTTTAATATAAAAAACTTAAAGTGCTCTTATAAAAAATCTTCAAGACCAGTACTTGAGATTGATAGTTTAGAGATAAATTGTGGTGATAGAGTTTTCTTTATTGGCCCTTCTGGAGTTGGTAAAAGCACAATCTTAGAATCTCTTGGTCTAATGAATAACACAATTAACACAATACAGCAAAAAGAAAATGCTGTTTTTGATTTATGGAACGAGAGTTTACTTAATATTTGGGAAAGAGGTGAAAAAGAGCTAATGCTTAAGAGAAACGATAATTTTAGTTTTATATTTCAATCTAATAATTTATTTTCTTCAATGACAGGTTTTCAAAATATAATTTCTGGCGCTATAATTAACGGATCTCAGAAAATATCATCTTTGAAAAGGAAGGCGTCATTAATTGTCAATGAAATTCTTTCTGATTTAAATTTACAAAATGGAGAAGATTTTAATATATCTAAAATTTCAGGTGGACAAAGACAACGAGTAGCTTTTGCACGTGCAATTATTGCAGAAAAAGATATTTTATTTGCTGATGAACCAACAGGTAATTTAGATTGGTATAATGCTGAAAAACTTATGGAAACACTAGATAAGAAATTAGGAAAAAATAAAACAGCAATAATTGTTACACATGATGTTGAACTAGCTTTAAAATTTGCAACAAAGATTGTGAATATTGACAAAAAGTATGATGTAAATTTCAAGTCCTATTATGGAAATATTGACTCAAATTCAATATATACAAAAGCCAAAGATGATTGGATTCACTTTGAAAATAAAAAGAATATTAAGCAAGTAAGATCAGAATTAATGTCTAAGTTTTTACCTCAAAAATAGATTATGAATGTAAAAGTATTTATTGATGAAATTGGAATCCCTGAATTTAAAGCAGTTATTGGACGAAATGGAAATAGACTTATATTTCTAACTATAATATTCCTTGTTTCTTTATTGGTTCTTGGAGTTGCAAATAGTTCTAAAGAACTTCTTAAAACAAAAATGAAATCTCCATTTATTAAATTTATTGATGTAAAAAAACCAGATTTGCCTATAAAAGGAAAGCTTGATATAAATAATGAAAGTGCAAAAGCATTGGTAAATGATAGTTCTTTATCATTATCATCCGATTTTTCTAAAGGTTTAAATCAGAGATATTCATTTGAAATAAATGATATTAAAAAAGAGCCACTTGGAATGTTAATTACTAGTGAAGATAAATTTTTCTCTAATTTAATTAGTAAGAAAAAAAATAGTTTAATTTCTGATAAAAACTTATTTTCAGATGACGGTTTTGGTTTAATACTAACAAAATCTTTCTTTGAAGACTTTGGAATTTTAGATGATGCTTGGCGTGATTATGCATTTGTTGATATAGAAATAAAAAATACAGTAGTTAAACTTCCTATTGCCGCTGTAGTTAAGGAGCTTAGGAATAATTGCAAATTTGCTTTTTCAAAGAATTTTTTAAATTGTGTATATAGTACACCTGAAATATTTAAAAAAGATTATCAGCTATATAATGGAAATAAAACTTTTTTCCTGCCAAATGTCAGTGAACTTCCAACTGATATAGACTCTGTATTTGAAGAAGTAAGAGTAACACATAAATTAAGTTCTAATTGTTATAAAAAAGGTATTATGATTAAATGTTATGATACAAATTTTGTAGCACCTAATAATGCAATTGAGATATTAGATATTAGAAAGAATTTAAAAATAGAGGAGAAATTCATAATTGATTATTTTACCTTTTACTTAGAAGATTTATCTAACATTGATTTATTCGCAGAAACAATCAAAGATAAGTTTGGTGTAGAAATTGAAAAAAGTAAAATGCAAGAGAAAAATAATATTTATTTTTTTGACAAGATTACAAACTTGTTAAGTACTACATTAATGTATTTTGCATTATTTTCAATTATACTTTTTATAGTAAACATACTAATATCTCATTTAAACACAAATAAGAAGAGCTTAGGTACACTTAAAGCATTTGGTCTTTCAAATACCCTTATTTTAAGTCTATATTCAGGGATAACATTATTTTTAATTGTGGTTTCCTTTTCAATTGCTTATGTTAGCACTCAGTTAATAGGACAATGGGTTACAAATAAATTTTTAAATTCCACGGGTTTTGAAAATGCAGTTTACAACAATTTAGATTTGACAACTTTATTACTTTCTATGGTAGCGGTACCAACTGTAGTTATTCTTTTTAGAGTGTTTAAATTTTTACATAATGTTACTCCTGGGGACTTAATTTACGAACGAAATTAAATAAATAATGGAAGAAATATTTTTACAAATTATAACAAATAAGATAGATATGTTAACAGCAAAGTTTTTACTCTTGCCATTAATATCTATTTCTTTGTTTTACATACTTTTAATGATTTTTATTAGAATGAAATTTCTCAAAGGAGATGATGTCTTTGAGAACTTCTTTCTTAATTTTCAGTTTTCTAGGATTTATGCAATTAACTGCGTAATGATTATCTTAAACAGCTATTGGTTTTATTTACTCTATAACAACAATATTCTTTCTTTAAAATGGAATTTTGTTTTTGATCTTAGTAATGTTTATTTACAACTAACACCATTTGTACTTGCTAATTTAATTATGATTATGCTATACAAAAAAACTAAAGAAACAATTTTAAATATATTATAAAATGGCCAAAACAACTTTAATTATTGGTATTGGATCAACAGGTTTAAATATTATTGAAGAAGCTCAACAATATCATTATGAATTTATTGGTAAAAATAAACCAGGAAAAAATGTTGAGTATTTATACTTAGAAACAGATATTTCTAATAAATCAAAATCAACCGCAGGAGGTAAGAGTAAAATTAATCCTGTTTTCGTAGATTTCACTGATATTGATGTAGATATTAAACAATATAGAAAGAAAATGGGTCCAAAAGTTGAATGGATTCCTCCTGTTGAGTACTTGGAAAGCGGAAATATTGGTGCTGGAGGTATGCCAGCTTTTGGAAGACTCTCGATGTGGAAAAAATATAATTTTGATAATTTAAAGTCTACCATTTTAAACAAATTTAGTGCAATTAATGGAGATTCATCAACATTAATCTATGTTGTAGGAACGCTAACAGGCGGAACTGGATCTGGTCTTTCTGTTGACATAGCGTATCTTTTACAAGAGATACTTCCACAGTGTGCTAATAATATACAAGCATTATTTTTACTTCCAGATGAAGCTTCATTTTCTCAAAATAAATCACTTCATGAAAACACCTTTTCTGCTCTTTCAGCAATTGATCATTACACAAAAATTGGTAATGATTTCAATATTAAATGGCCTGATGGAACACCAGAGAAAACTTTTACATCACCACCATATCAAATGGTTCAATTTTTATCACAAAATTTTTCTAATGGAAATGCACCTATAAGAAACCTTGGTGAATTAGTTAAGGTAGCAGGTATGCGTGTGTTAATGAGTATTTTAAATACAAATACAACATCAGATAATTTATTTGAAAGCGTATTAAGTAAAAGAAGAGCTGACCAACATGGTAATGGCACTTTTGATACATATAATAGTTTTGGTTTTAAAATGATCCAATATCCAAAAGCTCAATTAAAAGAATTGTTATCAATTACAATAAGTTCAAAACTAATTAATTCTGTAGTTGATGCTGAAAATTTTATCACAAAATCTGGAGCAAAGAAACCTATAGTTTCACAATTAAAAACTTTTCAGAAAAATTCAATAGATGATTTTGAAAAAATAATTGAAAACTCTTTATCTATTTTTGATAACATTACTACCCCTGAAGGTATGATTATATCTGAAGACATGGAGAATATTGTAGGACAAATAATTTCAGGAAAATTACTAAAAGATGATAAAGGAGAGATGCATAGCAAGTTTAATACTGTAAATACTAATTCTTATTATGGTCTATTTAGCAGTAATAGTTCAATTTTTAGGAACTCAATGATTGATCAACTTAATGATTATGCTGAAAGTGTTACTGAAAGATATAAGAATCTCGTAATAACTAGATTACATATTGAAAAAATTGCTGATTATATAGATGAACTAATTGTATTTTATGCTGATAGATACAAACTTAATGGCGATGAAAATAAGTGGGATAATTTTCTTGGAATTAAAATTGATGAATTATTTCAACATAAACTTGATTTCGACTTAACATTTACAAAGAGAAAATACTACAACTTTATAATGTTACAATTAAAAGAAGTTTTAAAGCTTCAAACCATAATTCCTGAACTATTAAAGTTAAAAAGACAACTACAGTCTAACACTATTACAAAATCACTAAAAGGAAACATTTTGCCATCAATTGAATACATAACTAAATCTATTACAACTTATCATGAATTGGCAAATGGGGATGATATAAGAATGACCTTAAATAAAAGAAAAATATCTCTTAAAGCTAGTTTAGAAAAATATTCAACTTGTTTCAAGATGTTATTCGAAACAGGCAGTATGAATAGTGACCTACAAAATGCCTTAGATAAATATAATAGATCTGATACAAAAATTGGATTTAACCAACTACTTGGAACATCTATATGGAATTTTGTCATGCAAGATTATGACCAGATTTATAGAAAATCTATTGATAACTCAGTTGGTTTTATTAACGAACAAGATTTATTCTCATCCAGTTTAATTGAAATTATTAATAGAATTGATCCAAGAGAAAATAATGACAATTTAGCCTTAACAGAATTATTTTCTGCGAATGAAACAATTTTAAAAGGATTAATCCCTGCTATGTTCTTAAGACATAGGGACTTTACTTTAGATTCTGATGCATATTCTAAATTATTAATTGTTTCAAGTGATCACAATAAATACAGTGAATTATTTAAAGATTATGAAATTGGTGCAATAAATAGTAATTCTGTTGATCTTACAGGATTAAATGATGTAATTGTTTTATATCAGGAATATGCTACAACTACTAATTCTGACGATGTTAAATTAAATCCATTAAGACATATTGGTTATATGCCAAAAATTAAAGATCATATTAAAAGTAAAGTAAAAGCTGATAATAAAACCAATTCCTTTTTTATTAAAAAATTCCCATATCTAACTAAAGATGAATTAAAAAAATACACTTCATGATAAATTACATTGGACAATCACAGAAAGAAAAATCTAATAGTGAGATTAGAGTTAAGCTTAAAAAACAGAAAAGTTTTTTCACATTATTATTATTAGCTTCACCACTTATATTTTTACTTTTTGATTACGGATATATTAATTCTGTTGAAAAGATAACTGGAGATAGAATGGCAACTTGTCAATTAATAAATCCAAATGGAAGTCAAGGGACGGCTTTTCTTGCAAGTAAAAATGGATTGTTAATTACAGCTAGACATTGCGTTGATGATTTAGAGATAGGCGAACAAGTAACTTTAAACTTTGACAAAATTAAGCTTCCTGGATATAGTAATTTAAAAGCTGAATTAATATTTTTACCTTCAGATGTAAAAGATGATTTTGCTGTAATAAAATTAATTAATAATAATAATAAAATTAAGCCTCTTAAAATGGCTGGTGAAATTGAGAATCCTGATATGTATAATCCAGAAGTTATAATTATAGGTTATCCAGATAATTCTCAAACATATGATAATACTAATGCTGTAAGAAATTATACTTTAGAAGACTCTACTGTATTTATGACTAATGAGATATTTCAAGGAATGAGTGGTGGCCCTGTTATCAATAAGGAAACTGGTGAGGTTATTGGTATTGTAAGTAAAAAGAAAACACAATTAGTAAGAACCAGTAATGGGAATCTTGATTTTCAGGATCAAGAGGGTCTTTCTTTTCATGAAAAAATACAACAAGTTTTTGAAAAAACTCCTCATCTAAATTGGTAATTAAAGATAAAAGTATTCTTTGGATTTTTTAAATAAGCATATAATTAAAATATTAGGATTAATTATTGTATTTATTATCTTAAATAAATGTAATTCTTCAAATACTTCAAGTACTGACAATGACCCTTTATCAAAGTCAAAGATTTCAATTGACACAAATGATAAGGACTTATATGTTTTTGAAAGACCAGTTAATGGATTCTCTCCCTACAACAATTACTACGGGAAGGGTGTCTACCATAATAATACAGATAATACCATCAAGGTTACTGCGCCTACTAATAAAGATATTGTTATTTTAATTGAGGATATTTACTCAAAAAGAAAAATAAGAAACGAATACATTAGAGCTAATACTGTATTCCTATTAACTGGCATACCATATGGAACTTATAAATTCTATTATTTACATGGTGAAAATTGGTCGTCTAATGCAAATTTTAAGGGTGGCTTAGCCAAAGGGAATTTTTTAAAAGAAAAAGGAGTTGGAAAATCAGACAAAATTTTTGATGTTGAATTCGAGGTGGGATATACTGGAACTTATTCATTAACACTACAATTAGTTTCTAATGGAAATTTAAATACAATTACAGGTTCAGAATCTGAACTATAACAAATTAAAACAAATATGAAAACAATCAAATCTTACTGGGTAATAGGAGGTGCCATAGTACTTTCAGTATTTATTCATTCATCATTTAGTATACTAAATTCTTCATATAGATATCTTTTTACAGCAAAGGATGATATAAGTGTAACTGGCTCTACAGAAATGAATTTTACATCTGATTTAATTGTTTGGAGAGCATCATTTTCAAAACGAGATATAGATTTAAAAACTGCATACAAACAAATTAAAGAAGATAAAGAATCTATTAATGAGTTTCTAATTACTAAAGGTGTAAGCAAGGATAATATTATTTTTAAATCTATTGATATAAAAAAGAATTATAAGTATAAAACTAAATTTAACAATGATGGAGATAAAGTTGATAGCTACCAAGTTTTTAAAGACTATACATTAACTCAAGAAGTTGAAATAACTTCTAAAAATGTAGATTTAATTGAGAATATTTCAAATCAAGTTACAGACTTAATTGAAAAGAATGTATTTATATCCTCTTATAAGCCACGATATTATTATACCAAGCTAGGCGAGCTAAAAATTGAAATGATTAAATCAGCAGCTCAAGATGGGCTTTTAAGAGCAACTACAGCAATAGAGGGTGGAGGTGGAAACCTTGGAGAGTTATTAGAAACAAGTATTGGTGTTTTTCAAATACTTGGAAAGAACTCTGATGATAATTTCTCTTGGGGAGGAACTTTAAATACACTAAACAAACAAAAGACAGCTTTTGTTAATGTAAAACAAAGATACGAGATAAAATAAAAAATTTACTATGGAATTATTTACGATAGAGAATTTATTTACTTTAGTAATGTTAACTTTACTTCAAGCAGTTTTAGGTTTAGATAATTTATTGTATATAGCACTTGAATCAAAAAGAGCAAATATTTCAGATCAAAAAAGAGTACGTCAAATAGGTATTGCTGGAGCAGTTGTCTTAAGGATACTTCTATTATTTATATTAGTTAATATTATTGAATACTTTCAAGACAGTCTTATTAAATTCAATAATGTCAACTTTTCTGGAGATTTTAATCTACACAGTTTAATTGTAATTTTTGGTGGTATTTTTATATTGTATACAGCAACTACCGAAATTATTCACATGATTAATGTCAATGAGCACCTTGAAAAGAAACGTGAACCTAAATCAGTAAATTCAATTATCTTTTCAATTATTCTAATGAATCTGGTATTTTCATTTGATTCAATTCTAGCTGCTATGGCATTAACAGATATCTTTCTTCTGATGGCAATTGCTATTATAATTGGTGGAATATTAATGATCTGGTTAGCAGACAGAGTTACAGAATTTCTTAAAAAGAATAGAATGTTTGAAGTTCTAGGATTATTTATACTTTTTATTGTTGGAATAATGCTCCTTTCAGAAGGTGGACACTTAGCTCATCTACATATTTTTGGAAATCCAATAATCCCTATGAGTAAAACAACTTTTTATTTTGTTATTGCTATTCTAATATTAATTGATGTCGTACAAAGCAGATATCAAAAGAGCTTAAATAAAAAATAAAGGAGTGATTAAAAAAATTATATATCATTTTATTTTCATTCTAATTTTAACATTTTCTTTAAAGTTGTTTGTAGATAAAGTTGAAGGACTAAATCCAGTAATGAAAGCAATTGGAGATATTAGATTTTCAGATTTATATTTTTCAATAAATGAAAAAAAATCTGCAAATGATATTTACATAGTTGATTTAGGTTTGGAGGATCCTGTTAATACGAGAAGAGATATTACTGAATTTATTACGCGAATCAATTCTGAATTTAAACCTAAAGTGATAGGTGTAGATGTTTATTTTGATAAGAAATATATTAAAGATTCAATAAACAGAGAATTAATTAATCAATTATCAAGCGATAATGTTATAAGACTTTTTAAAGTAGATGAAAAATTAAGATATCCAGATTTTTCATTCTTACCTGGCTTAAAAATAGACGAAAACTTAACAGAAGGTTATTCATTTGGACTTGGAAAACCCACAGAACACCCATGTGTTAGATATTATAAGCCTACATATGAAATTGATAATATTAAGTATAATCATATTTCGAAACTTATTGCAGAAAAATATATTTCTTTATCAAACAAGCAAATAAATAAAGACATTAATTTCAATAATAAAATGATGATTAATTATAATATTAATTTTAAAAATAATAGAATTAATATTAATGATACATCAAGATATGCTGAGTTAAAAGACAAAATAGTCTTATTAGGAATAAACACATATAAGACTGATGGATATCCAATGTACAATGAAGATATACATTATACACCTAAAAACAAAAGTTACATAGGCAGGTCTATTAAAGATAGTTATGGAATAGAAATTCTTGCAACTATTACATCTAACATAATAAATAACGAATTTCTTACTTACAAACCTAATTTCGTTAAATGGCTTAATTATATATTATCAATTCTTATATATGTTATTCTTCTATATTTATTTATTACTTTAAATGAATCATTTATCTTTGTTAAGATTATCTCTCAAACATTTGGAGTTATAATACTTGTTTTAATCTCTGTATCAGTTATTAAGTTCTCTAATTTCTATATAGACCTCTCGTCTGCAATTGCAGCTATGTTTATATCAGCTGAAATAGTTGAAATAGTTGAAGAATTACTACCCAAAGTATCATTACAAATTAACAAATTATCAAAAAGAATAAACTTTAAATAAATAAAGAATATGAAAAGTATATTAATAAAAACTCTTTTTTGTTGTTTGGCTATAAGTAATTTTGATATTAAAGCTCAATCCATTATTAAATTTATCAGTGGCACTGTTACTGAAACAACCAATGATAGTATTACAAAACCTATTTATGGTATAAATACACTAGTTAACAATTCAAGTATATTAAATATCAGTGATTATATAATAATCGAAATTAATAACTCAGTACATAAGATTTCAAATGATGAATACCCAGATGGATTCTTAATTTCTAGCTTTAGTAAAAAAAACAAAGAAATACAAAATAATAGTTTTTGGAATAAAATATATCAAACCGTTTTCAGCGATAAATTTGGAAATGAAAAAGAAATTGAAGATGGATTGTATATGTCTGACTTTCAAGGCATAAGTAGAGATATAAATGTGAATAAAAATGTTAAAAATATATTTATTTGTAATGAGTATAAAAGTAAGATTGATTGGAGTGGAACTAATATTTTAATATCTTTAAATAATGACATTTTATTTCAAAAAATTAAAAAAAAATCAGAAAAAACTATTATTAAAATTAATACTTTAGACAATTGTTCACCATGTGAAGTTATTATTGATGGAAAAAAATCTGGACAAATTACTTCAAAGACATTATCTAAAAAAGATAAGATAATAGTCGACTATTTACTTGAAAATATTAATTCTAATGTAGAAGTTGAATTCTCTCAATATTGTCTTTTTAATATCTTTATCCAAAACCAACTTTTTCTTAATGCAAGATATTGTCAATTTAAATACAATGACAACAAAATGATTAGGCAATATTTTAGTGATATTATTTCGTTTTAAATGATAAATGAAATATTTAATAAAATTGTAAATAAATTTGAATATAATACTCGCCATACTTCCTCCAGTTTTGATTGCTTATTATGTGTACCAACAAGATAAGTATGAGAGAGAGCCGAAAAGCTTGATTATTAAAAGCTTTCTGTTTGGATGTATTTCAGTTGTTCCAATATTGATACTAGAAACGATATTTAATGAAAGTTTATTTTCTAGCTTATTTGTTTATATGTTTTGTGGTGTAGCTTTAGTAGAGGAAGGTATGAAATATTTTTTCTTAAAAAAATATCTTTTTAATAATCCAGAATTTAATGAACCTTTGGATGGAATCGTTTATGCTATAATGGTCAGTTTAGGATTTGCTACTATTGAAAATATAATGTATGTGATAGGAGCACAAAGTGAAGCAACAAGTGTGGCAATCCTTAGAATGTTTAGTGCAATTCCTTTGCATGCTGCATGTGGTGTAATAATGGGATATTATGTGGGAATGGCTAAGTTTAAAAAAGACAATACTACTATTTTGCTTCTCAAAGGAATTTTAATAGCAACATTTGTTCATGCTATCTACAATTACTTTTTGTTTTTAGGCCAAGGACAAATTATTTCATTTATTGCCTTATTGGTAGCGATTTATTTTTCAAAAAAAGCATTAAAAATACATCAAAAGGATTCACAAATCAGAAATTCAAAAGATGAAGTTATTTTTTAAGCATTGATAACTATTTGGTGTGAAATCTTTTCTAATTGATTTTCTTTTTGACTTAGTATAGTTTAGAAAACCAATTTTTTTATATGGCAAATGATCTATTTTCATTAAATAAAATTATTTTAAAAACAACTCAAAACTCTTAAGATTAAATTTATTTTTTAAGTTTGTTATATCAGATTTGTTAGTTGTGCAAATTTCAGCTTAAAAGCTTGATGTAATCAAGTGAAAAGGATAGAGTTTTTAATCCTGATATCCCGATTTTTTAATGCTAGAATTTGAATTCATCCTCACATTTTTTCCAGAAAGTTTCTCCATCAATTTCGTTTAAATGATTTTTAAAGAAACTAAGAACTTCTTGTTTCATAAAATCCTTTGATTCGTTAAAAATATTTTTTATTTCTATCATGCTAATGTCTCTATAATTACGGTTAAAATCTGTATCAATATGTTGAAAAATTTCTGTTGGATGTGCGTTAATATGACACATTTTCATACAAGTTCCTGTAAGTTTTGGATAGTTAGTTAATGATCTAAATTTGAAGTATATTGAATTAAAATATGAGTAACATACTTGATCCATAATTATAGTTAGAAACAATGAAATACTAAAGTGTATTTTTTCTTCTGGACTTAAGAATTTCAAATGTTCAATATTTGTGCCTCTTGCATGATTACTTAATTTATCAACTTGAATTGTAAAGGTTTTATTTTTATAATAGGAAGAAGAAGGATTATGATGTCTCATATCATTAGGAATTGAATTGTAAAATTCTTGTAAATGTGATTGAAACTTATTTTGATAGTATGTTTGAAAAGAAATTCTCATTTTGATTGCTAAATTAGATAATTATTTTTGAAACATTTTCTAACCTGAAAATCCAATTTATTTTTTTAAGTTTGTTTTGATGGAAAGTGTTGTGATATTTACTGGAGCTGGTATAAGTGCAGAAAGTGGTCTTGATACTTTTAGGGATTTAGGTGGTTTGTGGGGAAAATATAAAATTGAAGATGTTGCAACTCAAGAAGCCTTTGAAAAAAACCCAAAAATAGTTTTAGACTTCTATAATAATAGAAGAAGAAAATTACTAAGTGCTTTACCAAATGATGCTCATATTGCATTAAATAAACTACAAAAAAAATATAATCTTGTGGTAATAACTCAGAATATTGATGACTTACATGAAAGAAGTGGTACAAAAAATGTTATACATCTACACGGAAAGTTAACTGAGTCAAGAAGCACTTTAGATAATGTTGTTTATAAAATTAATGGAGCCGAACTAAATGTTGACGATAATTGTGAAAAAGGTTATCAACTTCGCCCAAATGTTGTTTGGTTTGGAGAAGAGGTTCCTAACATGGATTTTGCTATTGAAAAGGTAAAAGCAGCTGATATTTTTATAATTATTGGGACCTCATTAAAAGTATTTCCAGCAGCTTCACTTATTAGGTACGCTAAAAATTCAAAAAGAATTATACTTATTGATCCAAATGTTACGTCATATGAAGGCATTGAAGTAATAACTGACAGGGCAACGCAAGCTGTTCCGAAATTAGTAGATGAGTTATTAAAAAGATCATATTCAATAACATAATGAAAAAAATATTAATTATTTTTTTAAGTATTCCTATTATTAGCTCTTCGCAGATTAATCCTACTAAAAATGATTTTTTTTTAAAAATGAAAAATCAAGATGTATATATATGCCAAAATGAACGTTTTTTTAATTTAAATGATTCAATTATTGAGATATTTAAAGCTCCATTTAAAATTCTATTTAAGACTAAGAAAAAACAAAAAAAAATTGATTATTCATTATATTTATCTGTATTTAAAGAAAAAATTGAAAAACATGATTTTAAGCTAGGAACTAAAATAACAGATCATTGCATTTTTCGATCAAGTAAAAGAGAACCTGGAGGACCATTTGCTCATTATTTGGGAGTTAGTGATAATTGGTGCTATAAAACTGAAGATGAACAAATGCCATTTTGCTGTATGGGTAATGGACATCACCTTTTTTATTACACTGATGAAGATAACAGAAATATGTTTTTATTAGATTCAAATGATGATATTCTAAATTTAGAATATACAGTTGACTATATCTATGATCATGATGAAGGAAAAAATATCAATATGACTTTATTAAATACCATTTACATAGTCGCTTTACAAGATTTTAATTTTAATAATATTATTGATGAGGGTGAATTGACAATCTGCATACTTAAACTTACTTCTAATTGATTTATCGCAAGTCTAGTCAGTAACGTAGAGTAGAAGTAAATTTTTGAATAAATAAAAACCCACTCAAATGAGTGGGTTTCTTTTTGGTGGACCTATCGGTCCTTATTTCGAACCTAGATTTATTATTTTATAAAATAAGATATTACTCAGATAATCTAATTAATTTCTTATGTTTGTTTTAGTAGATTGATTAGCGGTGCAAAAAGTGGTGCAAATTTTAGTTTTAATCTTGCTGTAATCTAGTAAAATAAGTGTTGGTTTTAATCTTGCTACCCGATTTTTTTCTTTTATTATGTAAAGCATAATATTTCCTTTATTTATACTTTTCTTTGACATATGTATTTCTATAGATTAATATTATTATCAATATTTTTTTGTTTTGGAATTGAACTTAAGGCACAAGAAAGTTCTATATCTCAAATAGGAGAGGTCCAAAATGTTTTGGATAGACCATTAAATAATATCAGTTTAAATTTATTAGGAGATGCTTCTATATTATCAATTAATTTTGAGAAACAATATTTAGTAAGAAAATCATTTATTCTAACTACTAAATTTGGTTTAGGTTATAATCAGGAATTTAGATTATGTATT
>Ga0315315_10001625_pt1 | contig 20644 bp, 33 predicted proteins | sample M140m3416metaG_FD_203699 | JGI IMG/M metagenome (GOLD analysis project Ga0315315, IMG submission 203699) | Ammonia-oxidizing marine archaeal communities from Monterey Bay, California, United States - M1 40m 3416 | ecosystem: Environmental > Aquatic > Marine > Intertidal zone | place: USA...
AAGTAGTCTTACCGACACCAGGTGCTCCAGCTACAACATTCACTCCAGTAGACATAAAGTTATCATAAATATATTCAAACATCGTTACTTCATCAGCACCAGAAGGTTGAGCTTCTTTTAAAGAGAGCGGATGATCATCTGTAGAAAATTCTTCTATGTTTGTAAAATCTTTGGTAGTGCTTCCTACCCAGCCGTTATCAATAGCTAACCTAAATATAGAACGATAAGTAATTGAGTGTGGTTGATCTAAATCTCTTTCCCACTTTTTTCTTTGAGCAGACGCATCAAACTTATCACTACGAGTAGACCATTCAGTCCAAACTTTATAACCATTTTCTCCGTAAGGTTTTAAAGCAGTTCCTACATTTATCCAAGTAGTGTAATCGTCAGCATCGACATGTTTCAATGCTGAGCGGAGATCATCAAATGTTTGAGCAGTGGCAATAGGAGTTCCTCCCTGCTCTATCAGAGAATACTCAGTAGGAGTACGAGCTCTATCACTAATTAGAGATGGTAAACTAGAAGGTTGCGCTGGGTTAGATTTACTCAGAGGAGAACTACCTGCTTCCCATTTATAATCTCCACTCTGACCAAGAGTAGGAGCTACACAAATATATCCATGATGTTTTAAATCTAATCCTTTGGCTAGAGTGCCTGGGTAAGTCTTCCCTGGTTCTGCTTTGAATAACCTGTGCTCACCTCCTCCTTGAGTTTTAGCTACACAGTCTGAATGTAATACCCCATGCTCTGCTTCTAATTTATCTAACGACTCTTGACCTCCATTCTGCGGATCAATATCTAATGCAATCATACCTGAGTCAGCTAAACTAATACCAATACCAGCATCAGGATCAGTAGACCACCATTCTTTTATAATGTCTTCATTAATAGTAGCATCCTGGTGACCATGAGGTGCTAAATTTGCCTGAGGATGCTTCCCTGGTTTATGCCCTTGCTCGTTACTTGGTCTACCACATCGACAATCACCATTCTTATCAACAGACCACACAGGAACTACATACCATCCTAATTTAGCATAAGCCAATGCATAATCTAAAATACTCGGACCCTGAGTGTCTACTGCCCAAATATGTTTAGGAGGTTTATTCATCAACATGTTCCTGCTTCAAACATTTCACTTACTACATTCCAATATCTACCATTCTTTCTTACTTTAATTTTAGCTGGGTAGATAGCATCTCTAATTTGATAAGACACTCTTTTAGCATCGGTAGGCAGATGAGTGGCTAATCTACGAACCTTAAAGAAGTTAAAATCTTTTTCTTTCGGACTTGCAGTATTAATAAATAAAGTAGCATCTATACGAGCATTTTCTGGAGTACTGCAAGTATAAGTCACCATCATCATAGGAAAATCACTATTACGAGTTTTTATAGAAACAGCATTAACTTTATGTATTGCATCAAGTTCTAATATTGCATTATTTTCTGCATCTTTTCCTGTCATCGGATCAATAGGATTGAGAGTAGTAAGACCAGGGTAGATCTTTCTCTCTTTACGAACATAAGGAGCACTGGCGACTGCTTCTACTTCTTCTCCATTTTCTTTAAAGAATGTCTCATACATATCTACTCCACCTAATCGTATAAGGTTACCAGCAAAATCTAACACCAAACAATTCTTTTTAGTTTCATGTAATCTAGTTCCCCTCCCTTGCATCTGAACCCACAAAGAGGATGACAATGTTGGACGCAGACAGATTATACAATCTAAGGGAGGGAAATCGAACCCAGTAGTGATCATATCTACTGAGCATAATACAGATATGGTCCCATCTTTTAAGTCGGAGAGAACTTTATCTCTTTGATCTTGAGACATATCTCCAGTTAAGACGGATGATTGACGACCAGTTACCTGTTGGATAATTTTAGATGCTAAATTAGCAGATTTAACAGTAGGACAGTAAACAGCTAAATGATTTCTTTCTGATGCTAAATCATCAATAGTCATAGCTACAGACTCTAACCATTCTTCAGTGACAAGTTCTCCTGCTTCTTTTTGAACAAAGTCAGTACCTACTGAAACATCTTCTATATTTAATTGAATAGAACTTTCTACTCCTACTAACGGACAAAGCCATCCGTCTTTTACAGCACGAGTTACAGGATAATTATAAGCTAATTTATCAAAGAAGAACTCTTCCCCATCACCATAAATAATACCATTGTCCATTCTCCATGGTGTAGCAGTCATAGCTACTCTCTGAGCATTGGGGTATCTTCTTAAGATAGTTTCATATAGAGTAGGCTCTCCAAAATTGTGAGGGACTCTATGAGCTTCGTCTATAATAATTAATGAAGGCTCATCTATTTCTGATAAGATATTTGTCATACTTTGAATAGTTCCAAAGGTAACTCTTCTATCAAGATCTTTACGATTTAATCCAGCACAAACTATACCAGCTACTTGCTCAGTATATTTATTATATGCTTCTGCATTCTGTTTTACTAACTGTTGAACATGAGTAAGCATCCATACTTTTTTATTTAATGATCTGTAATGTTGACAAAGAGCAGCAATGATTAAAGATTTACCAGTACCTGTAGCTAATTGAAGCACAGGGTTATGACCTTGATCTAAGGCAGCTATGCAACTACCAACTGCTTCTATTTGGTACTGTCTTAATTGCATCATCCTCTCCATGTTATTAGTTATCAAAATTACTATAGTTCATAAAAAATTAAAAGGCAACCTTAAAGTTTCAATTCACTTAATCTTAATTTATTTCCTATAGTTCCTTTTATAAAAGTGTTAAAAGATAAACTTATTCTATTTGTTTTAGCTTGATTACACTTAACTGAATGTCCTAATGCTGAAGGAAAATAAATTATATCATTATTACTTGCAGGCAGTACCCATTCTCTAGAATTAGAAGTAGTTAACTGATCAATAAGAAGTGCCCAAATATCAGATCCACCTAAGGTAGCAGGGTTAGGATTAGAAAATGCAGTTTCACTTTCTGTTAAACCTTCACCACAATCTATATAATATACTCCACTAATGATTGAATTAGCATGTTTATGTTCATGATGATATCCATTAGGGATTGTAACATTAACCCAAGATTGAGTAATATAAAAGTTATATGGTTTTAATCCCAAAACTTTTTGAGTATAAATTTTTAAACCTTCCATAATTCTATCTTTAATAAGTTTATAATGAGGTAAGTCTAATATGTAACTATTTTCTGTAGTATAATTGCCTTGATTATCATAAAGCATTTCTAATTCTTTAGAACAATCAAATACATTACTGCTTACTTTACCATACTTTCCAAATTTATAAACTAGAGTAGGAAATAATCTAGCTACATAATCATCTTTATCTAAATCCAACATTTGTAATGTATCCCTTCATCAGCATGACGACCACAAAATTCACAGTAACCATCTTTATCGTAATGATCCATTGACTTATCATGTTCATATTGATCAGCAAGATACTCTTGCCTAGTCATTTTATATTCTTTATTTACCATTTTATTTTCCTTAATTCTTTAATCTATTAGTTGCAAACATCGCTATAATTTTAGAAGAAGCCAACTCATGTAACATATATTTACTTCTATTTATAAATTGAGAAGATTTTTCTATCTGTCCTTCTAACATAGCATCTTGTGCTTGGGTGAGTACAGAAAGAATTAACACTTCTATAGAAATAGACTCTTCTACTAAATCATCTAATTCTTCTATAGTGCAACCAAACATAATTCTTTCTTCATACTCACTTTTTTCCATTATTGCCACCAATCAGGTCTGTTACGGTTATGGTTCCATTCAGCATAATGTTTTTCATTGATCACATAATCTCTATATGCTTTTACAGGATCATCATTTTTATATTCATCTGGCATAGCTTGAGCAACAGGAGTTCTAGAATATTGAGCTATATTTTTAGGTGCAACATATAAAACATTATTGAAATGTTTTCTAAACTTTTTATCACAAGCATGGACTCTTTGATATCTTAATCTGTACTCATCACAAAGAGCATGAAAATGTAAACACAACCAGTGATAGTTTCCTACAGATTGTCTTGCCCAAACTGAGCAAGGATGATTTTTGAAAGCAATTTTATATAACCCAACCTCATCATGCCAGGTCTCATCAGGATCACAAACTCTATGAGCAGTGCATAACATCTGAGCAGTTTCTAATACCATTTTAACTAACATCTTGTCTGGCTGAGATTGAGCAGCCAGAACAGGATTGCGGTCTGTAAAGAAAATATTCATATTACACTCCTATAAATTGTAAATAAGTGGCTATTGATATAGCCACTATAAGTATATATTCTAATTCATCATTCATTTATTTCTCCTAAAAAGATGGGTCACGATATTTTTTTCTTTCACCAAAAAATACACGATAACCTATATCAATTTTATTCCATCTATTAGTTTTTTCATTTTTAAAAACTTGTAACCAATTTTTATTTTTATCTAATTTAAAATATAAAACTTCACCTTCATTATTAGGTGAGTAAATATATTCTTGATTAGAATAGTAGTTACTGTCTTTTGATGGTTTAGCAAAGTCCTCTTGAATAGCTACCATATCTTTTTTATAATTTATAATAGTATAAGGATAAACATCAGAACCAATATAAATAGAAGCTCCACCACCTTGAACAATATTTTCATCAAAAATGATTGCCATTCTTCTTTCTTCTTCATTAAAAGTCATTTATTTATCTCCCCATCTTACAGGTACTTCCATCTCTGATGAATAATGATGAATGTAATAGAATACAATTTCTATTCCACTTGGCTCTATAACAAACTGCATTAAACCTTTATGTTCCTGTACACTTTCAACATCTTCATCGGAATATATTAATCCTTTTGATTGTAAAGAAGTTAAGACACCGCCAATACTTTTCATAGACATATCAGAAATAGCTGGTATGATACTAAGATCAAGAGCATCAATATAAGCTTGTGCATTTTCCATTAAATCATCTAAGCCACCTTCTTCTATTGCATACCATTTATAACCATTTTGTGATAATGTAAGTTTATATAATGAAGTAAGAACTTGAGTTTCTTTGTCTGTAAGTTTTATAGTGTTAGTCATTTTATAGTCTCCTGTTATAAGTTATTAGTTATTAAAACATTGCTCAATGAAGCAATGTTTATACTATAGCACACTTCATTGTAAAAGTAAACCCCTAAAACAAAAATAATTAAATTATTTTTCAACATCAATTTTACGGTAATGTTTCTTAGCTTTTTCATCATAATATGTATTTGTTGCTCTTTGAGGTCTATGTGATTTTCTTTTTGTTTTAGCATGTTTCGGTTTTATTTCTCTTTTACCCATAAATATCTTCTCCTGTTTTTAACTCATACTCGGCAGTTGTGTGTATTATTCTTCTACTAATTTTTCTCGTCTTACCATGAACTAATTCTATTGGCATTTCTCCTCCTAAAGAATTGATGATCGTTATCGTTATTAGAAACGATCCATTCACAGCTATGTTCTTTCAATGTTTACTCATGGTAACAACCCTCCCAAGTTGGTATCACTTTGACCTTAAAATTACTTTAGTTTATTATGTTGGATTATTTTCTAAGAATACTAAACACTCCTCTCTTTTTTCATTTACTTCCCGTTGGTCTTTTATATCTCCTATTATAATTAAACCAACGATTACTACAAATCCAACAAAGTACATCGATAGTTTTTCATACCATTTAAACCATGGTTTTTTCTTATCTTTTGACATTACTGTCCTCCTCTTGTTGTTAACTCTTAGTCTCATAAATATATCTTGCTATTAATAATGCTTCTGCTCTATCAATATGTTTCTTTAAATGAAGTTCTGCTTGCGGAAACATTCTAGTAGCAAAAGCTCTACACATCTCTTTATCAGAAGTTAACTTAAAATGTTTCTTCCATGACTGGGGAGTAACATAAGTTAAACTATAACCACATGCTGATACACAAGATCTAGCTGTACCGAAACTATCTCCTAAACTAAATACACTTGAAACTCCTTGTCCTGGCATCGCATTAACTCTTTCTAATCCTACTGTAATTGATTGATAATAATCTATATCTTGTAAAAAAGAAATAAGAGCAGAAGGATTAACTTCATTTTTAACAGCACCTTGTCCTTTAACTACAGTAGGCATATCTTTTACTTTATAATATTCACCATCTTTCAAAAAACCGACAGCACCATATAATCCTGGATCTATTCCTATAGTCATCATATCGCTTCATACTCCGAACATGCTTTTCTTTGCTGCTTAAATGTTAATACTTGTTTATTTAAATCACACATCCATCTACCCTCTTTTATAGGTTTACACATCGTGCAAGTACGACAATTTTTTAATGGAAGTTCTTCTTTTACACATACTTTTTTGAATGAACAAAACTTACATCCAAAACTTCCAGCATCATCACTTATACCTGCAGGAATTAAAGTAGCATCAATTAAAGACTTTATCCTTTTAACTAAAGTTTGTTGAACTTTAGTGTCTGCCTCTATTCTTTCAATATGTATCCTTTCATCATCTTTACAAACTGATAAATAAATACCAGCTTTTATCTTTTTAAGATACATCGTTATTTGCATTTGTGCATAATGTTGAGGTTTATTTTTAACTATACCATGTTTAACTGTAGCGTTATAACTTATTTTATTATGAGTTTTAATTTCTAATATATGAGGTTCTTTATGATTGGGTATTCCTTTTATAACCCCATCTAACTTGGTTATAAAATGACCGCTTTTATCTACAGCTTGATGCTGCTTACCATTTTCATCTAAATCCCAAACACTGTAACCTGCTCTTCTTAAATCTTCCACTACTCTTTCTTCTTGCCAATGACCTGTGCCGAATAATCTGAGCATTCTACCTTCAAACTCTTCTCTTTCAAATGCTCTCCAATCAAACCAAATTCTTCTCAAACATTCATCTCCAATAGATGAAGAACCTAATCTTCCTAAATAAATATGAGGAGATTTATCTGCTTTTTCATATCCTTCATAGATACGAGTAACTATTTGATCTCCAATAGTAGATGGAATGTTTACCATAATTTTTCCTCTAAAATAAAGAAGAGATGACAGTTGGCGATCTGTCATCTCTTCAGTTCTTATTTAATCCCAAGGATTACTTTTTTCTTCCTTTTCTGTAGAAGCTGGGGAGCTAACAACTGGTTGCTCAGCTTTCTTTTCAAATAAGAACGATTTGATAGCATTACTTTCTGCATATCCATTTTCTGCAGGAGTAACTTTTACAACAGCTTGAAATGTTTTACCAATCAATTTGTCTGTGTCATCTGCATCAGGTTTACCACAAGCAGTAGCCCAAGCCACTAATTGTGATCTACCTATTCTTTGTGCGACTTCACTAGGATTATTAATATTAAAATTTTCCCAAATCCATCTTCCAGTATGAGGTCCTTTCATAACTTCAAATTTTGCTTTTATTAAAGTACCTTTTTTATTATTAGTTTCTTTTTCTTCTGCTTCTAATGCTTGAAGAGAGTACTCTCCTTCTGGTATAGGTGAGTAATCTTCAGGTGCATTAACTTCTATTTCTGCAGTATCAAATCCAAATTTAGCCATATTATATCTCCTTATTCAGTTATAGGCATTATTTCTTTAAGGTTATCAATAGTCATCTCAATTTCTTCTGGACATTGATAACGATTTTTAGCAACATATGCTGGGTTTTCTACAAAATGTAATAATCTTTCCCCAGTAGTGACACCTCTGTTTTTAGTATTATTAAAACCAGAGTCGCTTTTTCTAATTAATATTTTAAAAGCACAAAAAGCAATCACATCAGTCCACTCTTGCAATAGGGCATTACATCTTTTAGGTAACTTAGGTTCATAGCGATCGTAAGGTTCAGTACGAGGATCTTCAAACTTAGTTACTGAAGAGTGCGCCACTAAAACTACATTCATATTTTTCTTAAGTCGCAAATGATCTAAACCTTGAAGTATTTCCCTAAATTCTTCAGCTACTAACATTTGACCTTTACCGTAGGCTAATTCTTTAGCTTCATGAGAGTCATCAACACTCTTTTGAATTAAAGGTTCTATTAACCAATCAACAGTATCTACTACTACAGTTCTGTATTCATGATTTTCTTTAATGAGAGTTTTGATATTATCTACTACATCTAAAATCTCAGTTGCTTTAGGAAAGCTAACTACATCTAAACTATCTAATCCATCTTCAGTACTTATAAAAATAGGATTAGGAAATTGAGAAGCAATAGTAGATTTACCAATACCATGACTACCATATATGCATATTCTAGGTGGTACTTTCTGCTTACCTTTTCTTAATGTTTTTTGCCAGTCATCACTGGGTTCTTTCTTATTTGACATTTTTGTTTTCCTCCATTGATTGAGGCAGATGTCACTCTGCCGTTTCTAAATCCATGCTAAGCTGACCAAAGTTCCATTCTTGAGGTATATAACTGAATGTGTTACGGTCCCAGCTTAAAATATCTACACTATCTGTATACTCAGATGCTATTGTCATACAAACTCCACACAAAGTAGGATCTCCTAGCATTAACAAATAGTCTCCTTCTTGCCAAGTTTCTAAAACATCCCTAGCTTTATTTACCATCATATCAGTGATATAAGGTTTACGAGGGTTACCAAATATTGCTTGTAATTTACCATATTGTTTAGCATCTGATAAATCTTTGTTATTATCTACCTGCACTACGAATACAGTTCTGGTATTTAAATTTTGATTATTCATTTCTTTTTCTTCCTCTGTTTAAGAGCAGGAGTAATAAGGTCTAGCTCATGTTCTGTTAAAAAATTAGAACCACCTACAGCTACCGCTATTTTAATTGATTCTTTTAAATACCAATCGTAATCTAAATCGGTTGGATGAATTACAAAGTTTTCTACAGTCATACATGCTTTAGCACCATCTGTTTTAGCTACTTTGTTATTATTAGTATAATATCTTATAGGTTCTACACTGCTAGTAGATTGATACCACCTAACAACTTTACCTAAATATTTTCCTCCTTGCTGTCCACCTCCAGTAACATTACGAGCTGATATAAAGCCTGAGAAAGGACTTTTGTAAATTGTCTCTGTGAAAGGTACACCTTTGGCTAACCACGCTCCTACGGCATCTGAACATACTTGAGCAGTAGGGTTTTTTCTAAGAGAAAGAGGAGAGTATATTCCTTTAACTTTTAATGTTTTATTTGGTTTAATAGCTATATAATTATTAACATCTTTCATAGCTAATACTCTATAAGGAGTAAATTCAAATACAAATTTAGATAGCTTACTAAATTCACCTATCTCTTTTTGCACCTCATCATGTATAAGTTTATCATATCTTATGGCTATACCATCAGTATTAGCACTTAAAGTTTCTACTCCTAAGTTTTCTAATTTTTCTATTAATAATAGTAAAGTTAACTGTCCTGTAAGAGTTACCGCTAACATTAAATCTGGTGAATAAAGAACACTATATTTACTTGCCAGTTTTCCAAAAGTACCATTTAAACTAATCTTTAATGTTTCGTTAGTAGCTTTATCTCCAGATACTTTGGCTTCTAACCTTTGATTATAAATATTACGATACTCTTCAACAAAAGACTCTCCTAAACTTTTAGGAATAAAACCGCATTCTAAAATAATAGAAGGATAAAATGAAGCAGCATCTAATTCACCCATAATTTTATCACCAGCAATATAACAAACTTTTTTATCATGAACTGAGTGTATACCTCCTACACCTAATTGATATTCCCCATTATTAAATTTTATTGTAGCTTTTCCTAAAAACTCAGGCAATACAACATGTCCTGTATTTTTATTCATATTGAATGTGTGGTTTTGAATTTTCAATAATAAATTTTTAAGAATAGGATCTTTAAATGAATGTAAAAAAGATGGAGGATCGTAAGTAATAGTTTCAGGTATTTTATTATCTTGCCTTTTTAACCCCATAGTTTTTATATATGCTTGTTCTGCCATTTGAGAGTCTGATTTACTTCTTAAATCAACACCATATTTTTTACTCATATCTACTCTCAACATTATTTCTTTTTCTAAAGTCATTAAAAGCTGTTGCGTAGTTAAAACATCATTATGACAATATTCTAATATTTGTTTTTCTTGATCAGGTGTTATATAAGTGTCATGAGATAAAGGCATGTCCTGCAAAGTAGGCATATGCATTCTGGCACCGTATGCTTTTAAACCTACAAATGAAGGAGCAACCTCAATTAAATCAATATGATCTTTTAAATATTTTTTCAATTGATATTTAGGAAATGCTTTCCAATAAGGTAATCTATTTTTAATTATATCATCTGCCATTCTTTTTATTTCTTGTTCTTTTCTTCCAGCACAAAATGCAGATATAACAATATTATCAAACGATAAAGAGTTAAAACCTACAAAAGTATTATGAGGTTTATTAACAAATGTTAAAAGTTTATCTATTGAATTTTCTTCATGTCTCCATACATCAAACCACTCCTCAGTTTCTATACATTTAGCACTAAGTAAAGTTCTGTTAGGTAATGTTTCTGTATCAAAAACCCAAGTATTCATTAATCTTCCTCATTAAATAAATGTAATTGAGTATAAGCATGTTTAAGATCAGGGTCTTGATTAACATATGAGGAAGTAGGCTCACCTTCTTTTTCTTGCTCAATCTCAATTAATTTTTCAATAAAATGAGATGCTTTATGTAAATCTTCTACAGGTTTACCTTTTAAATATGCTCTTTCAATATATTTAGTAGCACATCCTTGAAAATAATTTAATTTTAATCTATCAACACGATCCCAATGTTCTTCACCAGTGTCATGTTTATAATGACTACCGCCTATTTGTTTTTTATTGGCTGACATTTTATAATCCTTCTAATTGTAATTCTTCAATATGAATAAATAAATCTTCTTCTTTATCTACTAAAACTTTTGAAGCAGCATAACCTGAATAAGTTTCTAATATCTTTAACATTTTAACATTACCCATTTGTGCTTCTTGTATACAGTAAATCATACCTGATGCTATATCTGCTAATTTTAAAGTTCTTTCTTCTTGCTCAGTTAATGTAGGAAACTGTATACCTGCACTTACCATTAAATCATTTTCTAAAGAAGTTACTTGCTCAGTTATTTTATATTCTTTTTTAGCAGGAGAAGGTATGTCACCTGTTTTATGTTCTGATAAATCATGAAACATTGCTGCCATTAATAAATTTCTACTGGCATGAGGATTAAGTAAAAGACACATCATAGCTACATTGTGAGAATGATGCCCTACTGTTTCTTCATGAAGCACAGTAACAGTATGAAATCTTTTAACTGCTGCTCCATTTAATATAAATTCAAGTGTCTCTTTCATTAGTTAGTTCTCCTTTATAAGTTATGCGTATAGTATCGTTTATTTTTTATTAAAAAGCAAGTTTTATTTTTCATTATTTTAAAATGGAACATCTAACATATTTCTTCTAGTTATCCATTCTACACATGCTCTTTGCCAATCAGGTGCTTTTATGCTTTTAGCTTGAAGCATACCATCATAATATTTAGTGTCATTATCTTTATTTTTTCTTATGTATGAGATAAGAGCCATAGGACGAGCTACTGACATAAAGAAACTGTGATTAAATTTATAAGTTTCTAACTTAGCTAAACCAAAGGGATCTTTACAAAACTGTTCACAATCTAAAATAAACCCTGCATAATCATTATTATCCATTATAGGTGTAGATGAAACTTCTCCATTATGGTAAGGGTTGTGTGAATGTTCATTAGGAGGGTTATCTAATAAACTTATAGCATCATATAACTCAGTATAAAGATGAAAATTATTAGAAACTTGTCTATATTCTCCTAAAGGATAATCAATAGCTCTAGCTATCACTTCTTGCAAGAAACTAAAATGAACAGCATTAGCACCGTATGCTCCCCACCAAACATCGTTAGAACGATTAAACACTGTCATATTTAATTTATTATTCCTGGTGTCAAATATTAACTGAGTATTACATGCTTTATCACAAGTGTCTTTTACTAAATCTTCAACATCCCACATTTGAATAACAGCTTGACGAGTACTTATATCTTGTTTTAATAAATTTATAACATCTAATAATTGATCAGTACCAAAATGTTTTCTCCATCTATGACCATAAGCAGCATTGAATACTTTTCCATCATCGCTAAAGTTTTTCATATTACTGTTAAATTGATTTACAAACTCAACATCATTTCTGCCTGCAATCATCCATATAGCTTCCATTAAATGAAAGATAGGATTAGCATCTCTTTTGGGGTGAAATAAAACTCTTTCATCAGGAAACTTATAAATAGTTGTTACCATTTCTGGATAAACTAAAGCTGGTCCATTTCTGGTTTCTTCTGTTTCAAGATCAAGCACCTTAAATTTCCATAATATTTCTTGAAATGCTTCATTTACATTTTCTACTCTAAGTTCCATTAAAAGTTCTCCTCTGGTCTATACATAGTTTTAGGTTTACCTTCCCCTAATAAAGTTCTGGTATATTTACTATATTCACACATTACATTTTGAACATCGTGTAAAGTTAAATCAGTTATTTCTAACTCATCTTTAATTTGTTCATTTATCATCTGTAACTGATCATTAAAATCTTCTTGTTTCCAAGTTGCGTAAGGTTTTCTACCCAAAAGATAATTTAATCCCTTAGAACTTCCTGGTCCTATTGGAGCATAAGTATATAAATCTAAAGCATTTTTTAGCGGTGCTTCACAATAAGTTAAATCTGCTGCTACTTGTCCAGCAATAAAAGTACTTATACCGAAGCAGTTAGATAAAATTTCAACAAATTTAGCTATACTATTTTCTGTATATAAAATGTAATCTACTTCTTCTGCTATATCTAAAACAGGTTTAATAATATGATTTCCTAAAGATAAAGATTTAACAGAACCTACATCTTTTTTAGTAGGGTAAACCATATAAGCACCAGAATATGCTTTAGAGTTTGTTTCTCTAAATTTTTCTATCGCTAAAGAAAAACTTTTAGGATCAAAACTAGAAGGATTTTTCAATAATATATTTCCTTCACCATTAATAAGATGTTGAAGAGTTGGTGGCCAATTTACTAACCGAGCAATTAATAAAGTAAACCATAAACTGTTTTCATTTATATCAACATTAAGAATAATATTGTTTATAATCCATTTACTAACACGATCATCTTTTCTCCTGATATTAGTAAATTTATATTTTTTCAAAATAGGATCATCAGTTAAATCACCATTATATCTATTCTCTTTTGCTAATCTAATAGCTTCTCTTTCCCAAACAAAATATAACAGAGCTCGTAATGAAGTAATATTGTTAGCAGTAGGCGGATTATAAGGTCTATCTTGTATCATTCAAATCTCCCTTGATCAAAATTTTTAATTAAATTTAATAAAATAGGATGCGTGTCAGTATAATCTAAATCAGCTACTGCGCATTTTGCTGCTAAAAGATTCTTTTTACAATTAACAACACTCTTAAATTTATCTATTAAATTTTTAGGATTAAATTCTTTTTCATTTCCAGCATTTAATCTCCTTTGTTTAACTCTTTCAATACATAAATCTTCTGGAGTATCTAAAAATGCATAAACAGTACATCCTGTTTCTTCAGTTGCTTGAGTCACTTTACCTCCTAATCCGGAAGCAGAAACTAAAGCACCTTCATACATAACATGTCCATGAGGATGTGCTTGCATTATTCTATCAGCAATTAATTGTTGAGTAGCCATAGAGTCTGTTCCGCCACAAACATTATCGTACTTACCTATAACAAAAATAGGTTTAGTTATATTTTCACATTTTAAATCTAATTTATAACCAGCTATTTTATTTTCTACATATAAAATTTCATTAGGATAATCTTCTAAAAATTTTCTAACTGCGGTAGTTTTACCTGAACCAAAAGTTCCACATATTCTAAGTATTATATTTGACATAAAAATTTATCTCCTCTAAATGGTGTTCCTTGTTCTTGAAACAATGAACCAAATTTATTGATATCTACTTTTAAATTAGAGCATTCAATTCTTAACCAATCAGGTAAATGTTCTTCTCTTATATTTTTAAAAATAGAAGTATCAATCCCTCTTTCTTCTGCCCACTCAATTCTTTGCCATGCCATGTCTGCATAAACACCAGGATATCTTCTGCCAAAGAAATGATTTTTAAATGTACATAAATTACTTTCAAAAGTAAAATTACCTACATGTGAAATATCAGGATGTTTATTTTTAAACTCAGTTAAATGTTGAGTAGCAACTTCATCTAACCAAGAACATACTTTTTTGAAATCAGGATATTCTCCAGTAAACTCATTCCTGGCTCTTTTATCCCAAACAAAATTATCTGCTCCATGTAAAATCATCATACCATTACGATGTGATTTGCTTCCAGATTTATCTTCAAATAATAAATTATCACAGTCAGCACCGAAACCATTTAAATAAACATATTCTAAATAACTAAATGAAGATAATCTACCAAAAGAATTATAATTATTACTTACTAAGTTCCAAAGTTCTTTATAATTATTCGTAAGCATTTTTTCTTGAGAAGAATAATTAGATAAAATTTGAGCATAAGATTTAATAGCATCAACAGTATCTTTCTTTTGATATCTTCTATCAGTATCATATTTTAAAATATCCCAATTATCATTAAACCAGTTATTAAATTTAGAAAGAGTTGCTCCAGCGGGAGGAACTTTAGGTAACTGTTCTAATAATTGAATTGATGTTATTGGGTTTTGCGTCATACCATTTAAAAAAGAAAACCACAATTTATCTTCATTGTTCCAAGAATAATGCTTAGCTAATGAAGGCATATATAAATAAACCAACCCAGGCATAATACCATATTCTAAATTTAATTTGTAAAGAGCATCAAAATACTCTCTTCTATTTTCTGTTAATTTATAATTTTTCATTGCGGTCTTAACCCATTGATACCTACTCCTGCAGGTATATGTTTAATTGCTATTTTATCTAAATACAATCTTGCTGGTTGTATTTTAATATAAAAACATGTACCATGATAAGCTACAGCAGTTACTCTATAATTATATTTTTCTTTAAAGTATTTGTCAAAAACTTTAGCATAACTTTCTCGATGATGATTGACATCGTATCCTCTTTTCTTTAAATTATTTGCAGTGAAATGCCATCTACAACTTGAACCATCAGTTATAATAATAGCTTCAGGTTCATGAGAAACCATTCTTTCCATTTCTTTAACCCACATGTTTTGTTCACTATGTTTTATTAAAGTGAAGAAAGGAAAATCACATACGTAAATATCTGCAGGTAAAACTCCTAATCTTTCATGAGCATCTTCTTGGTGAACTGTAACTCCTGGATAAGAAGAAGTGCAGAAATATAACTGTCTTACACAATCTTCATCTAACTCTCCTATAAAATGATGCATAGGTTTCAACAGATGTTGAATAGCTATAGAAAATACACCGCATCCTCCGAATGGTTCAGCTACGATTAAATCATTAGCATTTTTACTTCTTTTATGAGGAGATAATAAAAATTCTTGACATAAAACATTTTTACCTGTTTCTTGCCACCTTTTATTTAAGTATTGATAATAACTGTAATCACCATCTGGCATTTGTTGAGGTTCTCCTGGCAATAATTCAAAATCATATTTATTTAATATTTTCCATTTACTTGTTGTAATAACCATCAATCTATCTCCGTATAAAAAGGTTCTACTATTTTAGTATCAGCAGCACTACCTACTATCCAAAATGCTGTTTTATCATCATAATCTAGAGGATTTCTTTCTCTTAACCATCGCCACATTTTAGCTTCGTAAGTTGGGTGAAAAGTAATATCTTCAAATGTTTCATCTTTAAATTTATCACTGTAAGAAGCATATTTATTATCATGTAAAGAATAATGATTCCATTTAAAATTAAAATACTCAGGATCTACACCCATTATTTTCAATCTTTCATTTACCCAATCTCTTTTATCTGGACCTATACCAATAGTAAATAACTCTTTTAAATTTTTAGAGTCTCTGCTTAATCCTAATAAAACACTTGTTAAAGAATTACATGAGCCAGCAGGTACAATTAATTTTTCTACCTGCTCAGGCATATTAGAAGTTTGATGAGCACCTACCTCATGAAATTTCCTAACATCTTCTGATGGGTAACGAGTATGAGGAACTGTTATACCATATTCTACTACCAATGAATTTTCTTGAGTTAGATCTGCTACTCTTTTTTGAATAATAGGGTTATAAGGACCAGACGCATATTCAAACACTGCACCAAACCCAGCAGCAATTTTAGGATTAACATGAGTTGTAACTGTGTGAGGTTTGCTATAAACCACTTGTCTATTTTTGAGACCATAATGAGCACCTACTATAGCACTCATACTTAATTGAGGTGATTGAATAGATGCTCCAGTCACGATATGATTTTTACCTTCTTTAAATCTATTTATATACCAAATAAGTTGTCTCATCTTTGATCCGTTAGGACCGCTGTACCCCAAGGGAGCAAAATAGTCGTCTCTTTTAAACCAGACTCCTGATTTTAACTCCCATGGGGTTAGAGAAGATAAATGGTTTTCCCACTTTATATCTTCTCTATTGAGGGAATATGTTTCAAATACAGATTTCATTATCTTACATTTTTCAATATAAAAGTTCTATTATTGATAACAACTTCTACTTTTTTACCTTGTTTAGCATTACTGTAAAGAGTACGAGTTAATCTATCTACTTGAGCACCAGTAAGCCATTCAGGATTAACTTGCCACATTTGATGAACATTATTGAATTCAGAAAGTTCTGGTTCTTTAAGAAAACCTCCATCACCTTCTTCTTCAACATAGGGACACATTGCAAGAATAGTTCTGTCTAATTGTAAAGAGCTACTCATATTTCTATTTCTAAGTGCTTGATCACTGAGGTCTTTCTTTACAGCAGGATAGCCAGCATCTTCTACTTCTATAACTGCTTGTAATAAATTTTTACATCGAGTTATAGCTGTAGATTTGTCACGAAATTTTTTAATAGGTTTATTACCTTCGTAACTATTATAATAATCAACCAATTCTTTCATCTTCATATTTTCAAAATTTAACATGTTATTTACTCCTTATATAAATCTGCCTGAAAAACCAAAACTAGTACGGCAGATAGGACCCATACCTAATTTTATTGACTCAGGATTTGTTAAAGTACGACTACATATGCAACACTGCCCTGTTTCTATGCCATACCGTTTTACAGTCATTTCAGGGTCTGAAATCAACTTTTGTATTTTTTCGGCTGCCTCAGGGGAGCACTCAGGGACTTTATAAAACTTTCCGTGTGAAACTTTACCGTAATAATTACCGTGCTCAGTGACGTAAAGAGATCCTGGATTACGGCTGTTGTCTCCAGCCATCTTAATCTTTAGGGTGTCAAGAGTTATTTTTGGCCATTTTACACCATTTTGCCTAGCTGTCTTAAATTTCTCTTCTAATTCTAATGAATTAACCTCTAATGGCTGTTCTTTACAAACATTCATTTTAACACACTGGTGCTGTTTATCAGTCAAGTAATGATGTGTGTTCAAAAAAGAAAGTAGACTAGCAGCAAAAGTATTTTCTGGTGCGCTGTCAGTGAGCCATTTATAATCTTCAGGATTATCTTTAATCCATAAATCTAACAGCAACTCTTCGTGTGCATCTTCATATTTAATTGTTTTAAATTTATTCATTTTATTCTCCAGTTATAAGTTATATTTTTAATATAGTTTATCATTTCTAAAAAGTAAAGGATTATTTTTAATTAAATTCTCCTTTGGTCTTTACTATTGTCTTCTTGAACACTTCTGTCAGACCATCCCATAGGAGTTTCAAATTTTTCTGGGTAGACCCATAGATGATAAGTGTTAACTTCATCTACTAATTTATTTTCGTTAGGATATATTTCTACTGCTTCACGATTTTTACCAGCTAGATCATTTTTAATTTCTTGGAAGTCTCTCCAATCTCTTAAATGATCTTCGCCATTATTAATTCTAATTGATAGCCAAATAATTTCCCAACCTTCTTTATGAACAACATAATTACAGTCACCATATTTACAAATTGCTTTAGCGACTTTATATTTACCGTCTGCTGAATACCAACATTCAGTATTCAGCAGATGATTTAATTTTGCTCTTTTAAAATCTCTAGGTACTTTTGTATCAGCAGGTAAGTTGTGGAATGAATTAAAATGTTTCAAAAACTGTTTAGGAGTTAGATCATGTTGCTCTAATCCATTACACCTCATTACCCAAGAACCAAAATATTCAGATTTGATTATCTTACTCATTTTTATCTCCATCTATTTTAGCATTCATTTTTAAGTAGTTATCAATTTCTTCAAAACATTCATCTTTTAACAATTCTGTTTGATCACTTATATGACCTAATTTGTTCATAATGTGACTAGCAGATTTATATGCCATCTCACTTGTAATCCATAAACTTCTTAAATTATCATAAATGTTTTCTATCTCGGTTACTCCTACCTCATCTTTAACATAAGAAAGAGGTGTGCTTATAGTGCTACCGCTTTTGATAATTACAGGATCAATATTTCCTGCAGAAGCATTAGTAGATTTTACAGCATTTTCATTTAAGAATTCTAATAGACCTTTTTTATCATAAGGAACATCACATTGCTCAAATGGTAAACCGAATGCTTTCGCATCATCTTGATTACCTGCCCATTGACCTTTACTGTTATAATATAGTTTCATTTTTTAATAGGGGACTTTCGTCCCCTCTCCCTGTTATAAGTTATTAATTATTTATAAATCCAAATTTGGTTAATTTATTAATATGATTTTCAATAAATTGGTTTTTATCGCACTCATGAAGGTGATCAATTTCTAACTTGATGTCCTCTAAAGTAGAATAAAATCTTATATCTGACATAACGATCTTTCCATTATCATCAAAATAAAGTCTATGATTACCATAAGTATTAGGGTAAGTTTCGATATATTCTTTAGTTTCAAGATCGAATTTATCATTATTTTCAGGATTGCATCTAATATACCAGCTACCTTGCCAATAATTAACTAGCTTTTGTATATCACTATGAGATTTTATCCCATCATATTCATGATAAAGCATAGCGTCTGAGCCATCATGGTTCTCACTAACAAAGGCATCACAAATTTCATACCCTTTGTATTTATAATGCCCTGCGTCTATTTTTTCTAATTTATTTTTCATTGTAATCTCCTGTTATAAGTTATTAATTATTGTACTTGTAAACTATTTGGTAGTTTGCAGAATCTCTAGGTTCAAAATATTGATTTTCAGTTTCAACTACTTTTAAAAGATTTTCAAACTTTTCAATCATATCTAAATTACCTGAATCTAGATTGTATAAATCGTAACCTAGATCTGCTAATCTTACATTAATGATATTATGACCATTTTCAGAAACGGTATCTGAAATTACGAAGTAAGAGTAGCTAGTATATTCATTTTTTATACCAACAATAATCTTATCTTCTTTTTCTCTAACCACCAGTTCTTCAATCATTGGCTCAGGTGGATTTTTACAATTTTCAATAATCTCATCTCTCATATTAAAAGGATTACCAACTTCTCTATTATAAAAATTCCACCTACTTTTATCGACATGTTGAAATGGTTCTTCACCTCTGTTCCTTGCATCCATTTCTCTAATCCAATCATTATCAGCTGGATCATAAGGTTTGCTAGGTAGGTTATTGATACGCACTTGCTCTTGTAGCATTTCAATTAATGGTTTTGCTACTTGTTCTTTTGTTATTTTATTTAATTTAATCATTTTATTCATCCTTGTTATTAGTTATAAAGTTATTAAAATGTTGAATTTCCCAACCCAACATAATTACTATAGCATACTTCATTGAAAAAGTAAAGCCCTTTTTTAAAAATAATTTAATTATTTTTAATTATTTTTACAAATCCGTTGTATTTGTTCATTATGCACTAGGTTATCTATAAATAATTGTTGATCATTTTCCATTAACCAAGTCACTGTTTCTTTATTTTTAAATAAATGAGGTTTAACTATATCACAATAATTATTGGTTATCGTCGTGCTGGCGCAACCAGTAATTAGCACGATCATATAACTCATCATTATCAAGTTCATTAATTTCATCGCTTACCTCTTTCGCATTTAATAAATCTTCTATTCTTTTTTCTTGAGATTTAAGTTTAACTTTTTGCACACCTTTAGACATGCCTTGAAAATAAACAGCAATGAATGCTCCTAAAATAGCAACACCTGCTAATGCATATATTTTTAATTTACTTAATAAAAACATTAATTTCTAAAAAACCAAAATATCATCTGTCACCTTTGTTCCATTTTTTAACTCTTTCTAAATCAATAATACCACTAGCTACTAAAACTATTACAGTTAAAAATAAAGATATAATTATTAACACTGGGGATTGATTACCTAATATTCCTATTAAAGTAGCAATTATAGTAGCTAGCTTTATAACTTGAGATGATTTTATAATTTTACTTTCTGTTAAACTTTTTCTCTCACTCATTTTATTTCTCCCATATTAT
>Ga0315315_10001628_pt1 | contig 20623 bp, 14 predicted proteins | sample M140m3416metaG_FD_203699 | JGI IMG/M metagenome (GOLD analysis project Ga0315315, IMG submission 203699) | Ammonia-oxidizing marine archaeal communities from Monterey Bay, California, United States - M1 40m 3416 | ecosystem: Environmental > Aquatic > Marine > Intertidal zone | place: USA...
CACGGCACCGAGTCCTAAGAAGGCGAACAGCGCGGCAATAAGCGGTGTTCGTGAGGGCTGGATGTGGATGGTCTGCCCTGAGCCTGGGGACTCGACCCACTCGAGCTCTAGGTCAATCTCGGGTGCATGCTCATTGAGATCGGCCGCGGCCTTTGTGCCCGACTCTAGCCGATCCCGCTCTGAGCGAATCTCTGCTGAGAACAACTCAGTCAGGAAGTGCCCCAAATTCTCACGGGTGAGGTCTGGAGTGGCTGGGTACATAAACTCGAGCAGCGCGGTCTGTAGCTCGCGGGCATCTCGGAAACGGATCTCTCTATCGTTGCTGAGTGCACGCATGACGATGTCATCGAGTCGCTTGGGAATGGCCGGGTTGAGCTTACTTGGTGGCTGCACATCGACTGACTTGATGCGCTCCAGTGTCTTGATGTCGGAGTCTGACTTGAAGAGGCGTCGGCCGGTCAGCATCTCATGGAGGATGATCCCGGTGGCGAAGAGATCGGCTTGGTTGTTGAGCTCTTCACCACGTGCTTGCTCTGGACTCATGTACTCAAACTTGCCCTTGAGCACTCCACCCTTGGTGTTGTACGCGCTGATCTGGGCCTTGGCGATACCAAAATCCGCGACCTTTACCTCGCCGGAGTACGACACAAGAATGTTCGATGGGGAGACATCACGATGGATGATTCCGAGTGGGGCGCCCTGCATATCTGTGCGCTTGTGTGCGTAGTCCAGACCCTTGCACATCTCATGAGCGATATAGACGGCGTACTCCATGGGCAGGAGCTTTCTGCGCTCAGCCAGCTTGCGGAGGATACCCTTGACGTCTTTTCCCTCTACGCACTCCATCGCGATGAAGTAGTTCTCGGCGATGCGCCCGAAGTCGTAGATCTGAACGATGTTCGGGTGCTGAAGCTCGACTGAGATCTTGGCCTCGTCGATGAACATGTCGACAAATTCTTCATTGTCCGAGAGGTGCTGCAGGATCCGCTTGATCACCAGCAGCTTCTCGAAGCCGCCGTGAGAGAAAGACTTGGCCTTGAACACCTCAGCCATACCGCCGACCGCGATCTTGTCGATCAGGAAATACCGACCGAATGAGATTGGATCAAAGGGTGTCACGCGTAAAGTACCTCAGCAGTCAACAGCATAGTTTCGACCGAAACCGTAGGTCAATCCTATTATTCTGTCTCGTTGCTTTCATCTGTGAAGTATTTTTCAACCAATTCGCAGGTCCACCCAGCTTCATTTTGGATGTCTTGGTAGGTCTCGCAGGCTTCTTCCTCAGCCTCAGACGGTTCTTCGAACTCTGCTATGCAGTCGTCAACCTGGCTACCAGCGACCTTGATGTCGCACTCGGATTCGGCAAATTCTGCCATGTTTTCACAGAGTTGCTGGCAGTGGCTTGAGCAGCCGCTGAGTACGGTGAGCATGAGGCCAAGTCGGAGTAGCATGGAATCTCCAAGATAAGATCGCGTCCAGTGTATCTTAATGAACTCCTCTTGGCGCCCTCGAACCGAATGGTCTAGTGAGAGTCATGCAACCAAGTCATCAGGGCGTGCTCCAGATTGAGCCAACAGACATCTGCAACCTGAGTTGTACGATGTGCGCGCCCCACCATGAGGGCTGGGAAGAGATTCATGCCATTCCCAAGGGTACGATGGATATGGGCCTGTATGAGCGCATCATCGATGGCCTGGCCGCAGATGAGGTCCGCTTTGACCACATCATCTTCCAGTGGCTGGGCGATCCATCTCTCCATCCAGAGCTGCCGACGATGCTGGGGCTCGCTGCAGAGCGCCTACAGGGCTTGGTTGGCTATCTGCGTGTGGACACCAATGCGATCCGCCTACCACCACGTCGCATGGATGAGCTCCTCGCTGCTGTCCGCCCTGAGGTTCCCCTCTTGGTGGTCTTTACCTTGGATGCCCACACACCAGAGACCTACAAGCTGGTCAAAGGGTCAGACTCCCTCGAGCGGGTACGCTCGAATATCCGCCACCTGATCCGACGTCGTCGTGAGCTGGACGTACCCCTCAACATTCAGCTGCAGTTTGTTGTCCAGGACGGAAATGCTCACGAGGCTGGAGATTTTCTTAAGTACTGGTCCGATCTGTTGTCCTGTCAGGGTGGAGAGAGCTGGCACGACGAGCTGATGTTCAAGCGTTTGAGTGTTGGCGGTGGGGCTGAGGGGCAGGCGGCAGCTGATCGCCTGTACGAAGACACTGTTCGGCGTTTTGACATCCGGGCGGAGAAGGTCGGTGGTGTTCGGGTTGATGTCTGGGACCAGCGCCCTTGGCAAGAGGATGATGAAAACACCGGTGCCCGCTCAGCATGCTCAGGCCTGTGGCTCACACCGGTGATTCGTCACGATGGCGAGCTGATGATGTGTTGTGCGGATCTCGGAGGCGAGCTTCGTCTTGGTTCTCTTGCGGAGCAGAGCTTCCAGGATCTGTGGTCGGGGTCTCGCGCGACACAGCGACGAGTAGATCACATCGCAGGTCGCTTTGAGGGAGTCTGTGCTGGGTGCGGTGGAATCAACTGGTATGAGACCACTGAACACATGACAGCTACAGCACTCGAGCGCGCAGAGGCGCTCGGCATCACCGCTGGGCCGGCCTAGTCGAGGATACGCGCCAGGCGGAAGCCAGTGTGGATGTCGCGGTCGTAGTCCCAGACGAGGTTCCGTCTGTTCCATCTGATCTCGGCAGGGCGGCAGGCGTATGAGCCACCACGCTCAGCATAGAGCTCGGTGTCCAGCGAGAGATCAGGCATGGCCACGGGATCGATCATGTCGTCGCCGCTGTAGGGGTGCATGGCATCGTAGACGCGCTCGCGGATGTTGCCGCCCATGTCGTACAGACCGAAGCCATTGGGTGCCTTGGATGCGACGGGGTAGGAGCGATCTCCGGAGTTGTCTTCCCAGTAGGCGATGGCGTCGACGTCATTTGAGCCCGGGTAGGTGAAGTCCTCACCGCCCTTCGCTGCGTACTCCCACTCAGCCTCAGTCGGCAGCCTGAAGCCACTGCAGCTGTAGGGCTCGACGGTGGGCTCACACTGAACGTCAGGGCCGTCTCCAGTGCAGTCAAAGCACTGCTCGAGTCCGGCGGCCGCAGAGAGAGCGTTGGCGAAGGCCTGCGCCTCATGCCAGCTCACACTGTGGACGGGACACTCGGTACACTCAGCATCGGTTCCGAGTTCGCCTGTGCCGCGAATCGTATATGGCATCAGTTCTTCCCACATCGCATGGGTGACCTCGGTCTCCATGATCGACCAGGTGTTCGTCAACTCGACGGTGTGCGGTGCGTGAAAGTTATCCCAGTCGGGATCGCTTGGATCGAGGCCCATCTCTAAGGCGTCGGGAATAAGCCTGACTTCCAGCATTCCAGCCACCACACCGAGCTGTGTCATGTCCTCAGCCTCAGCCTCAGCCTCGGTCTCTGCGGTTGGTGTTTGTGCCGGACTCTCATCTACGGAGGGCTCTGGGGCGTACTCTGCCGACTGTACACAGCCCAGTGACGTGAGAAACAGAATTGAAAGCGCTCGCATGTACCCTCCACCAATGTATAGAGGAGATAATACCAGACAATCTGGGTGTCACGTCAAGGCTATTTTACGGCAGACATCCCGGCAGCGGCTTGTTCAGGAGGGCCTCGACGCCGAGCAGAGCGGAGCCAATGTGCTGAACAGCATCCATTCGAACATCGAGCTTGTATGGCGAGTCTCGAAAGCCCCCGAGCAGAACATCCGGCTTCCGCAGCATGGCGCTGTCCGAATTTTGGTAGGTGTTCTGGAGAAACCATTGGCCGTAAGCGAGGGCATCGCTTCTGTGACCATCCGCTAGGTAAGCACCAGCGACGACGGCCTCTGCCAGTCCACCCGCCGCACCTGCCGATGGACGAATGCGACTGGATGCATCTGGAGTCTTGTAGGCTTCTTTCGCGAGATATGCATGGCAGATCTCGGTACCTGCTGCTTTGCCAAGGGCGTCCTTGATCGCGAGGGCTGCGAGACACGTCCAGTGCTCATCGAGGACAAACAATCGCCCAGCACCTCCGGGCCCGTAGTCACCATCCATATATGCAGCCAGTCGCTCGAGGACTGGGCGGAATTCATCGTGACCTGCTCTGACCAGTGCAGCGAGCGCGAGCGTGGTCTGCCCTTGACCGTATGGGTTCTTTTTCTGTGCCTTGTGGATGCCCTCACTGCGCTTCATTTCTCCGCGGACCTGACCATGTTCATCGACGCTGCTGGCGATGAAGCGGCCCCAGGGGATGGCCAAGGGGTGATCGGCGGCGACAGCTGCGAGGACTGCCAGTGCTGTGGTACCGACCCAGGCCTTGCCGTCTTGGCGCCTCGGGTCACCCAAGTATGCCCGCCCGTCTGGCATCGTGATTGTGTTTTCCTCCATGTACTTCAGCCCAAGCCGGGTCGCGTCCCAGACTGTTGTGTCGTTGGTGCGGAGGGCCAGGCGTGCCAAGAACCAGGTGGTTCCAGCGTGGCGCGGGAAATTGTAGCTCTTCCCACTAATTTTTCCGGTCTTTCCGTTGACCGTGTAGGCGAACTTACCCTCCTCTGTCTGGTGACGAGCGAGCATCAGTCCCCCGTTCAGCGCAGCCTCGAGTGCGGACTCGGCGGTGAGGGCAGGAGGTGCGGTCCAGGCGCCGAGGATCTTGTGCGTGCCGCTGCTGTCGACGAGAACAGAGTCAAAAAGAGTGGGGGTATAGCCCTTCACCTTAGGCCGTGGAAGGGTCCACTTGGGTGCCACTCTCCGGCTGCTGACCTTTCCCGGTCTCCACGCGACCGTGGGGGACTTTCCTCTGGTCTTGCTCAGGCCGCCGCCATCACCCGCAGGAACCAGCGCTCCACGTGCATACATGAGTCGGGCCACATCGAGTACCAGCGCTGGCCGTGTCTCAGTCAGGGGAGCGAGTCTGTCGAGGGCATCAAGAATGGCTGCGCGGAGACTCGGGCCATCGCCGCGGGCAGCCGTACCGGGTCGGCCTCCGTCAAAAGGAGTCAGCAGTACCGTGGCGGGTCCGGTGCCTTCGGGGATCACAGCCTCTTTGCCTTGCCACAATAAAAAAGCGGCCTCGGCGGCCGCTGCTTGTTCCGCTTGAGCGGGCCATTCTCGCAGCGGCTTGTCGATTCCTATACCGACTACCCAGGGGATCATGAGCGCTACAGCTGGAATTATCAGTGACTTCAATCCGCCATGTACCGCCTGCCAAGCTGGAAAGAAGACGCCCCAGGGAATGGCGAGCCAGACCTGCTGAATGCTGGCTTCTCCGATACGGCGGGCGTCTGAGCCATAGGCCTCTGCGAGGTGCTCGCCTGCTGAGTAGAACTGGCCAATGATGAATGCAACACCCACGAGAGAGAGCACAGCACAGCCGCGTGTGAGTCTCACACGACCCATGAGCAAGCTCACACCAGCCACTATCTGGAGAACGCAGCAGCCCATCGCGATATCGGCCGGGAGGCCCCAGCGCTCCTTCAGCCACTGCCAAGCCATTCCGAAGACAGCGGCCTGAAGAAAGTTTCCGAGTGCGACTGACTTGTGCATAGGACTGAACTTAGAAAGTCATCAGCGCGCCGGCGCTGATCTGAAGGGTGAATCCGGTGTTCATTAGGCCTTCGATTTTGTACCAACTGGAGCCGGTCCACAAGCCTGTAGCTGCGCCAGCTGTCATACCGAAGGTGTCTGACACCATGTAGTCCACGCCGCCGTTGGCACGAAGTCCAAAGGCGAGAGCACCACCGCCCTCGACGTTCACGTAGCTGGGGATGAATTGTAGATCACCGCCGACATACGGCCGCAAGCCCTCTTCACCCATCCGATACTTTGCCCCGATCTTCAGCGGGAGCACCGTGTTCCAGAAAGAGGTTGGTTGCCCTTCTGCTACCTGGTTCGCTGGAAAGGTCTGTTTGGTGGAGTAGGCCTCAAGTCCAGCGACGACAGACACCTGTGGTGTCACAGCGTAGGCCGCCTCGATACCGTAGGTGATGAAGTTCAGAGACTGAAACTTCGCGAAGCCTGTCCGGCCAATGACTTCCAGCGCTTCAGAGCTCGAGGATCGAGTGTTTCTCGAGCGAGGCTGGGGTCGCCGCGTCCTGGGCTCTGGACGCCGTGACCTGGGCTCTGGCTCCTGCCTTGTCCTGCGGGTGGGCGCTGCCGGTGGAATCTCATCGAAGTCATCCTCATAGGCTGCATCGGCGTCTGAGGGATCTTCTGGTGGGTCATCAACCTGAATCATGGCTGAGGCGCTACCAAAGGAGATGTCTTCTACAGAGCCCCCGAAGCTGATGGCATCGGGATCGAAATCCTCGGGAGCGGCTGCTGCTGCCCTCGAGGCCCCTGCAGCGCCACTGCCACTGCGTGATGCTGCAGTCGCTGCTGCGGCACCGCCGGCCGCGCCGACTACACCGTAGGCGATTCCACCGCCCTCGTCGGGATCCTCGTCGAGGTCGTCACCAGGATCGCCCATAGGGTCGCTGCTGGCCACTGAGGTGACGGCCGGTGCAGCCATCAGGAGACTGTCGTCGTCATCTTCATCCTCTTCATCGTCCATCAGAGCCAGTCCGCCACCCTCGAACCCGCTGACGCGGTCTTCGGCAGCTTTGGCTGCAGGATCAACTCCGGTGACAGCGAAACGGACCAGCGATGCCAGTTCGTCAGCTACAGCCATGGGCTCCGTAGACATGCGGCGCTTGACGGTTCGGACGATCTTGTTGCTCTCCATATAGGTGAGCGCGACCTCGAATTCTTCGCCGTACTTGGTGACCTTGCCGGCCAAAAGAGTCGAGCTGCCGCCTGTTCTCGCGATGCCAGCGAGACACGGGGTGGAGCCGAGACAGTTTGGGCCGAGCACGCTCGGGCGTTTCTCAAGCTGGTTGACTTCATCAAAGTCGCCCAGAAATTCGAGCTCAGATGAAATGAGCGCGGTCATGTTGGCCGCTATCTGAGAAGGCGCTCCACGCGCCACAAGTGGTGGGACCACGATCTTGCTCGCCCATGCCTGACTCGACATGGTTCCCATTAAGATCAGTCCGCATAAAATAAATCGTATCGCTTGTCGCATCTCTACCCCTCGCTGCCAGAGGACAACAATCCCATAGCGTAACGCTCAATGGTCTTCACCCATTACACCTTCGAATGGCCCATTGTTTAGGCACGGAAGGTACCATGACCAGCGGAAACAGTTGTAGGGAGAGCCTCAGTTGAACGGAAGCCATGATTCTGGTGGTCGCGCGATCGTCTCGGGGGCAGCGCTTTCTGCACTGTTTGTCTCGGCTCTTGATGTGCACGCTGTGGGTATACACAGTCGTTTACTTTGGGGGGCAGCGGACATTTTGTTGCTGCTCACCGTTGTCTTTGGTCTGAATTTTTGTCTCGTTGTCAGCCTCAGCTTTTTCAGGCGCCGTGCAGTCGGCAGAGTCGGTTCGTTTTGGTTTGGTCTGGTCATACTCGGTCTCCTCTACGCCGCAGAGTGGTGGCTCCGCGCGCCACCTCCCCACGTCGCGCAGCCTGAGTGGCGAGGTGAGTGGTGGGGCTTGGTGGCAGGGGTTCTGATTGCATTTGCCATGCTTCGACTGCTGCGGCTCACCTGGGCTCGACGGCTGAGCTTGGCTGCGCTCGTCCCGATCTACATCGGTGTACTCAGCGGGCCAGAGAGACTGGCTGAGCAGGCGATGAGTGCTGCTGAGCGGGCGCCGAATGTCCTCGTTGTAAGTGTCGATACGCTCCGGGCTGATCACCTGGGGGTCTATGGCAATGAGACGGTGCAGACCCCAAACGTGGACGCGCTCGCACTCAGCGGTGTGTTGTTCGAGCACGCCTTCGCTCCGATTGCAGTCACAGGTCCGAGTCATGCTGCATTGCTGACCGGGGCGGGACCATGGAGCACCGGGATGTTGCTCAATGGTGTTGGCTTGCCCGAGAAGTGGCCCACTCTGGCCACACTCTTGCGCGAGCAGGGGTACGCCACTGGAGCCTTCGTCAGCGCCTACGTGCTCGATGGGGCGCTGGGGTTCGACCGTGGCTTCGAGATCTATGACAGCAGCTTTGGTGCGCTGCGAGGCATCGAGTTGACCTCGCTTGGGCGTGTTCTCTCAATGCTCGGGCGACAGCATGATCCGCACGATGTGCTCGAGCGATCCGCCGATGCGACCGTCGATCAGGCGCTGACATGGCTCGCGATGGAAGAAGAGAGGCCCTTTTTTGCATGGGTGCACCTCTTTGATCCCCACGGTCCTTATGCACCCCCGCCGCCGTGGAATGAGGCTTACTATGAGGGGGATCCGAGGGCGTCTGAGCACACCTCCATGGATGCGGTCAGTGACGTCGCCCCCTACCTGGAAGACAGCCTCGAGGGGATTCGTGATGTCGCGTGGGTGAAGGCCCAGTACGCTGGTGAGGTCTCTTTTGTAGATGCTCAGTTCGGTCGGCTGCTGGCACACCTGAGCGCTGAAGGTGTTCTTGAGGACACCATCATTGTCTTTGTCGGTGACCACGGCGAGAGTCTCGGTGAGGCTGGGGTCTGGTTTAATCACGGCGGTGATCTCGAGGAGGCTGCGCTCAAGGTGCCGATGGTGCTGGCCTGGCCGGGTCATATTCCTGCAGAGGAGCGTGTGGAGACGCCTGTTGGGCTCGTGGATGTGGCGCCAACGATCTTGAGTCTGCTCGACGTCGAGCTCAATGCTCAAGACGGGCTCGATTTGGGCCCGCTGCTGGCGAACGCCGAACTTAATCGTGGTGGCGTGCGTTCAGTCTGCTTTGACCGAAGCATCAACCTGGCTGAGCGTGCCGCAGGTCGGATCGTGAAGCCTACCTACTTGCTCGGCCGTGTGTGGACGGCCTCAGGGTGGGTAGAAATCGGCTCGCATCCAGATCGTGGTGCGGTTGTTCGGGGTGCCATGGATCCTGAGGCTGTTGCGGCCTGTACGGAGATGATTCAAGGACTCTCTGGTGGCGCACGCCAGCCTCAACAGGAGAGGTCGGAGCAGACTATAGAGCGGCTAAAGGCGCTGGGGTATGTCGAGTGATTTTCGGTGAAGGGACCATCAAGGACCTGTACAGAAAGTTCGTCTGGGGCTCCGGTCTTGATGCGCTTGGTCTCCTGCCTGCGCCATGGGAGCATCGGGTTGTGCGGCTTGCCGGACGCAGCGCTGCGCTTGCTGCTCATCGAAAGCGCAGAGAGGTCGAGCAGAACCTCCTCCGCGCATTTCCTGAAGGCCATGACGCAGCTGGACGGACACTCGGGTCGATTGCACAGGATGCCTTCGCTGCCCACTTTGCTAATCAATATATTGGCGCCTCATTTGCTCGCTGCACCTCATCGACGTGGCCTGAGTATCTCGGCTGGCGAGGCCTGGATATCCTCCAAGATCACCTGCGGGATGGCCGTGGTGTTGTGCTGACTCACCCCCACATGGGGCCTGCTCAGCTCCCGACACACGTGCTCGGCTGTATGGGGATGGATGTTGTTCAGATTGGGGGCGGCCGAGTCACTGAGGTGACTTTGAGCGAGACGGGTGAGTGGGCACGCCAGCAGCGGCTGGAGAGAGAGCGCCGGATGCCGGTAGAGATTCATGATGGCGCGCGCTTTCTACGCCCTCTGCTCCGGAGACTGAGTCAGGGGGCAGTCGTCATGACCGCAGCAGATGGAACCGGTGGAGGAGAGGAGCTTGGTCGTCGTCTGATCCGTCAGGTGCTTGGTCAGCACATGGGCATTCCGGTCGGTGCGGTCTGGCTCGCGCTCAACAGTGGTGCACCGCTGCTCACGCTGCACTGCTATCGCAATCCAGGTGATGGGCCGCTGTACATGGCTGAGATCGGTACTGAGATTCCCCTCGACAGAGATCAGGGCACCACAGATGTATTGGAGGATGGCGCTGATCACTTGGCATCATGGCTCGATAAGGTGCTACGAGCCCATCCCGGGGACTGGTTGTTCTGGGATGGCTTTACCGAGGGGGCTTTGCTGCCATGAAGACGCGATTGACAGGGGTGATTCTCCTCAGCATGGTCAGCGGACTTGCTGCTGTGGTGCTTCGGTGGCTGGTCAATCCGTGGTTTATGGATCAACCGCAGACCTATGCCTTCTTCACGCTTGTTCCCTTGCTGCCGCTGGGTTGGTGGCTCGGACCGTGGCTTCCGAGACTCGCGCGGCCTGCACTCTGGGCAATATTTTCTGTGGGGCTCTTTGGCTTGGCTCTGGTGCCTCCGCTTGGGGCTAAGCTCCCCGCTAAGCTTGTGGTCATCGGCATCGATGGTGCCACCTGGTCGGTGGCCGACAAGACGTCGATGCCACACCTGGAGGAGCTCGTGAGCACGGGCCAGCGGGGTACACTGCTCGCTGCAGAGCCGCTCTTCTCACCGCTGCTCTGGACTACGCTCGCCACAGGTCAGCCTCCAGAGGTGCATGGCATACAAGGACTCAAGGTCCAGGCGACACAGTCAAAGGCTGCCCGTTTCTGGGAGATTGCACGGGATGCAGGAGTGTCGGTCGGGCTGTACAAGTGGTTGGTGACCTGGCCGCCGCCCGCTGATGCAGTCTCTGGCTTTACAGTGCCCGCTTGGCTCGCTGCCGATGCCTCGACTCATCCCAGCTCACTGTCTTGGGTCAAAGAACTCGAGCTCTCCAGGCGAGTCAAGCGCAAGCAGGTCCCTGCTACCCGGTCGACGCTGGCCATGGTGCTCAGCGGTATTCCCGATGGTCTGCGCTGGTCGACGCTGTGGGCGGGACTTCGTTTTTCACTGATGGAGCGACTCTCTCCGCTGCCTGAGCGGAAGCGTGATGCCTTCTTGCGGCGACTCCGTTTACGAATTGATCGTGATGTGTTCATTGCTCAGCTTCACGAGCACCGGCCGGAGGTTGCGACCTTCACGGTGTATCTGACCGATGCGCTGTCACACACGCACTGGTCGCGGGATGGCGGTCGCTATGTCGAGAGCGCCTACAGTCTCGCAGACGATGTTCTGGGTGAAATTAGGGAACAGTTTGGCCCGGAGACATCGCTGATTGTTCTCAGTGACCATGGATTTAGGAACGCTGGGGAGGAGGTGGGGAGTCACGCTGCTGTACCCAAGATTCCTGCACTCGAGACCTGGCTTGAGCAGTACGTCGGAGAAGTCGACGTCGTTCGTGTCGGAAGAAAGCTTGTTGTGACACCGGATGTTCCAGTTGATGATGATGTGCTCCAGCGGACCATGTCTCTGCTCACGCTGGACAGCGGAGATCCGCTCTTTCGCGTAGAGGTATTTCCGAGAAAAATCGCCTGGAGCCTGAGCATTGAGCATCTGCCTCCTCTCGCCTCATGGGCTGACACGCAGATCGCTGGCCTTGCCCTCACGGCGCTGGTCAGAGAAGGTCGCACAGAGGAAGGAGAGCACGCGCCTGAGGGCATCGTGGTTCTCTCGAGTCCAGGTCTCACTCCTGGAGATCTCGGTACAGTCTCTCAGCTCGATCTCATGCCCACCATGCTGGCGCTGATGGGTCTACCTGTAGCTGACGACCTCCCCGGAAGTAGCTGGGTTGAGGAGTCCGTTCCCAGGGTTCCGACCCACGCTCACCTCGCGCCAGGAAGTGGTTCTCAGGGTGAGGTCACCAACACGGAGCGTCTCCGAGAGCTCGGCTATATAGACTGAGCCCTATGGGATCACAAAGCGTGTGTGGCTACCCACCTTGTCTTTGATCACCTCCAGACGGGCCGGTATTCGCTCACCGAGCTCGGCAACATGAGAGATGACCCCGACCAGGCGGCCGCCTTCTTGGAGCGCTTGAAGTGCCTGGATGACGGCGTCGAGGTCCTGTCCGCCCAGGCTACCGAAGCCTTCATCGACAAAGATTGCATCGAGTTGGATTCCACCGGACTGTGCCTGTACGGTGTCTGCCAGGCCGAGTGCCAGGGCTAAGGAGGCCTCAAAGCCCTCTCCTCCAGATAGTGTAGAGACAGGTCTTGGGCTTCCGGTGTGGCTGTCCAGTACCTCGAGATCGAGACCCGCTTGTCGGCGCTTGTCTTGAGTGTTCAGGGCTCGCTGGAGGCTGTAGCGGCCGTTTGTCATCGTGTGGAAGCGCTGGTTTGCTGAGACGAGCACTGACTCGAGAATTTCGGCCTGAACAAAGCGCTCGAAGGTGATGCGTTGAGGGCCCTTGCCGTTGGCCATATTGGACAGACGTCCAACGACTGTGTACCGGGCACGCTGCTCAGCTTGTTCGCTACCGATGGTCGCCAGCTGCGCTTGTGTACGACCCAGGTTGGCGCTGCGCTCCATGAGCTGAGAGGTCTCCTGCTCTGCGGATGTGGCAGCCTTATTGGCTGCATCATGGGTCGCGGTCAGTACCGCGAGGTCAGCCTTCTCCAGTCCCGTAGCGGCGGCTTGTGCGCGCTCTACCCGGTCTCGTGCAGCGGCCATTCCGGTATCGAAGGCGGAGAGACTTCGCTTGAGCTCTGCTCTTGTGGCCAACGGGCGACGGGCTTGCTGGTAGGCCGCCTCAGACGCGAAGCCTGCCTCTGTGATGGTCTTCTTCAGCTCGATCTCTGCGTCCTGCAAGTAGCCCTGTGCGCTGATCTGTTGGGCCTCATTTGCTTGCAAGGTGGCCCTCGCTGCACTGAGCTTGGCCGTCCGCTCTTGGTGCTGTACTTGTGCCTGCTTCCATGTGGACTCGAGTACGCTGAGCTTCTGCTTGGCTGAGGTCAGGGCATTGGTGATGGCGCCGGGTGCACGAAGATCCTCAGGGACGCTCTGCGCGAGTCTCGCTTCATCGTGAGCAGCGCTGAGGTGGGCCCGCTCCGCCTCCAATCGCTTGCTCTGGAGCTGCTTGTCTTCCTCACTCAGGGTGGTGAGCGTGGCGGTCGTCTGTGCAGCCAGCGCCTCGAGGCGGGGTAGCTTAGCGGCGGCAGACTGAGCCTCTTTCAGCTTCTGTCGATGTGACTCCAAGACGGCATCTGTGGCATCGGTTGCACCGTGTCCGGGCTCGGGGTGGTCAGGCGACCCACAGACAGGACAGGGCTCACCGTCGGTGAGATCTGCGGCCAGCTTGCCCACATTCTCGGCGAGGGCCTTGTGGCTCTCGATCAATAGCTTGAGGGTCTGAACACCGTCTGCGGCGGATCGGCCGGCCATCAACCCTGTCTGTGCGAGAGACTGAGCCTCCGTGGCGGAGGGCAGTGCGCGTGACAGCTCGTCTTGTCTGACTTCGATGGTCTTGAGCGCCTTTGCTGATCCTGCAGCTGTCGTCTGAGCCAAGGAGAAATCACCAGCCTCAGCTTCTGTCTTCTCGAGCCGTCTCAGGTGTTCCGTGGCCGCTGTACGGTCTGTGGCTTGGGCTTGAGCGGCTGCGTATTTGGCCTCGGCGATACCCATCGCCTCCTCGTCATTCTTGAGTGTCACGCGGCTCAAGGCGAGTCCGCGGTCTGCGGTCTTGAGCTCTTGGATTCGCGTGTCGCGGTGTGTGGCGACTGCCTCGATGGTGGCCGCCTGCTCAGCCATGGCCAAGATCTGCCGCTCAGACTCAAAGCGTGCTGTCTGTGCAGTCAGCGCCTCGCACGCTTTGTTGGCGGTCACTGCCTCGCTGAGGATCCGCTCGACCTGACGTGCCTTCTCCAGCGCATCGCGTGCACGGTCTGCTGTGGCACGGATGGCCTTGTCGGCGATGAGCTTCTGTTCGATGGTCGCCGTGGCCTGCACCAAGGCGCTCTCGAGCGCTTCCTCAGCCTCGAAGCCGAGCGCGTTCAAGAGGGTGCTTCGGGCGTTATCTCCGGTCTCCAGTGCCTTCTTGAGCAGTCGATACTCGGCGTCGAGCGAATCCTGTACATGGCGGTAGCGCTTGGTATCAAAGAGTCGCGCAAAGATGTCCTCGCGCTCAGCGCTCTTGGAGCTCAGCAGACGCCGAAACTCGCCCTGGGGGAGGATGACGATCTGTCTGAACTGGTCGGCCCCGAAGCCGATGCGCTCTTCAATGGCTTGATTGACCTCCTTCGTACCGGTCGCCACCACCTCCCAGTCTTGGTCTCCCTTGATGAACAGGCTCGCATCAGAGCTGGACTTGGTCATGCCGTCGCCGCGCTGTTTGGGACGCAATTGCTCAGGGGAGCGATCAACTCTGAAGTGTCTCGACTTGAGCTTGAACTCCAGGGTCACCGATGTTGTGGTGGTGGGTGCCGCATGATCTGATCTCAGACTGCGAGGGGCGCGCTCCGTACCGCTCGCTGTACCGAAGAGTGCAAAGCAGATGCCGTCCAGGATGGCGGTCTTGCCCGCACCAGTCTCTCCGGAGACCAAGAAGAGGGTGGATGCACCCAGTGCTGTAAAGTCGATCTCTTCGCAGGCGGCGTAAGGACCAAAGGCCGTGAGCTTGAGCGAGAGCGGCTTCATGATCGGCTCGCAGCGTTGAGAATCTCATTCATTTCGGCACGCTCTTCGTCGGACATGGGCTCGCCGGCGACAGCCTCAAAGAAGGTGTCGAAGAGCTCAGAGATACTCAACTGGCGATGATCTGCTCCTGCCAAGGGGGTGTCGTTGCCTGTCTCTGGATGAACACGCTCGATGTGAAGTGCATTGGGCCACCGCTCACGGAGTCTGCTCATTCCATTGTGTACTGGCCCCTTGTCCGTCAGCTTGGCGACGACAAAGTCATCGGGACGCGCAGGGTGCTCTCCCTTGATGAGCGCATCAAGAGTGCCCTCGAGGACAACTAGATCTCTTGCCGCATTGATGGGTAGTCGGCTGACCTTGGCCTCACCTGAGCCATCGATCTCGATCATAGAGAATGACTTGGTGTAGCCCACCTCGGAGGTCGAGTATCGCATCGGTGAGCCAGCATACTGAACAGACGCTCTGCCCACGCTCTGCGGCCGGTGGAGGTGTCCCAGAGCAACGGCGGAGAACCCGTCGAAGACTGCTGCATCCACTGTGTCGAGCCCGCCAAGGCTCAGGGGTCGCTCCGAGTCGCTCTCCTCTGCACCGGTCACAAATGCGTGTGCAATCAGGACGCTGCGTGGCGTGGACTGTGCTGACTTGATGGTCTCCAGCATGGCCTCCGTTGCGTCTTGATGGCTCCGGATCTCTGGATTCTTCAGGTGATGAGCGACCCGCACTGGCTCCAGGAACGGCAGGCCGTAGATGTCTACGGGGCCGTGCGCGTCGGAGATCTGCAGTGGCGATGTGCACCGATCTAGGGTTGAGACGATGTGCAAGCCCTTCCCCAGCAGCCGGGCACCGAAGCCGAGCCTGTCTGCGCTGTCGTGGTTGCCAGGAATCATGACGACGGGCACACCGAGCTCTCCGACCACCGCGTAGAGAAAGTCATCGAGTGCATCAACGGCCTCAGCCGGTGGTACAGAGCGGTCAAAGACATCTCCAGCAATGAGCAGCGCATCTGGGCTGTGGCGCTCGATCTCTCTGATGAGCTGCCCCAATACGAGGATCTGATCGTCCAGCAGCCTCTCGCCATAGAGCATCCGCCCGAGGTGGAGGTCAGCGGTGTGAATGAAGCGAGCCATGTCTTGGGCTTAAGCGGCAGCAGTCCAGGCGGCACGAGCCATTCCGGACAATGGTTGTCCGGGTGTGTCCCGTCAGCTCAGCCGGCCGCAGAAGACCTCTGGGAGCTGGTGCTCATCCCAGATGAGGCCGTCGACCATCTCAAAGCCCGCTGCCCGCAAGAGCTGGACATATGTGCGGCTCTCAAAGAGCCCCAGGGTGTGCTGCTCATGGACCGACTGAATCTCACCGGTGTCGCTCTTGAGGAGGTAGCTCATGTCGACTTGATAGGTCTGGTCGTCTGGGTCAGGGTCCCAGTGCCACTCGAGCAGCTGAGCTGCGGGCTGCCCGGTGGTGCCACCGCTGACCGTCTGTTCCTGGAAGTTCTCCTTCACCACATCGGGCAGGACCAGGAGTACGCCGCCCGGCCGCAGGTGTGCCGCGGCTGCAGCGAAGGTCTGAGAGAGATCCTCTGGCGTGGTCAAGTACATGACGGCATCATGGAGCAGCACGGCATCAAAGCGTCGCGCTAAGCGCAGGGAGCGCATGTCTGCCTGCAGTATCTCGCGGGTAGGGTTGTTGGTTCGGCACAGGGACAGCATCTCGGGCGAGCTGTCTGTGAGCACCACCTCTCGGTCAGCCCCAATGTGACTGGCGAGCATTCCGCCCCCTGAGCCCAGCTCTAGTATCTGTGTTGCGCGCTGACCCAGGGCTTGATCGAGGAGCTCAAGGTGTGCGCACGCCTCCTCTGCGTAGCTCTCTCGAGAGCTGAGCAGCGGCCACCAGTGGGCCAGATCCGTGTAGAGGCGGTAGTCCATGGTCTACTTGCGGTGAATGCTGTACGCGTGATTACCCAGGTACTTCACCCAGTTGTAGGTGCGCTCTATGATGCGCTTGGAGTACTTCTCCGAGAAGCCTGAGCTGTACTCATAGGTGAGCTCATCAGAGCCACCGTCGTAGATGGAGTCGCGAACATAGAAGATACCCTGGCTCGTGCAGTCGCCGATGTCGTCCATGTGGCTCTCGATCTTCTGCGTGTACCCTGAGGCGCCTTCATCATCGAAGTACTCCATCGAAGAATCAACCATCGGACACCCATCGGTCTCGACGGTGTCGTCGTAGCCAACGATCATGTCGGCATGCCAGTACAGGTAGTGGTTGTAGATGACGACCACAGGGGCGCGACGCGTACGCAGCATGTACTTGATCTTCTCGACGTCTTCGTCATCCATCAGTCCGACATTCCACTGACTCGAGCTGCTCCGAGCCGGGTCGGTATAGGCGACAGTGCGCTCGACGGCAGGGGTCTCTACCATCAGCGCTTGCCAGCCGTCTGGTCGCTGATCAAACCAGTTGTATGAGCAGCTGTAGTACGCGCCAGACTCGTCCGAGTCACACGGGACGAGGCCGCTCCCCGTGTCGCGAACGTACCCGGCAGTGAAGGGGTAGTCACGGTTGAGCATGGAGCCGCCGTGGTGGTTGTAGGTGTAGACAGTGTCTGTGAGCCAGTAGCGCATCTGTGCGCTCGAGACGTCCTGGTAGGCCGCCATCAAGAAGCGCTCAGAGAGGTCCGTGTCACCGTTGTAGGACACATCTTCGAGGCCTGTGTGCTGGTGGAGCAGCAGCTCCATCGCACCTGTTGTTGTCATGAAGAGGCAGCTGCCGGCATCAAACTGGTTTGGGCTGGCGAGTGCATAGTCGACGAGGGTCTCGTCAGACTGGCCATAGGTGCCCTGATCAACGTCGGGCTTGGCGTGCAGCCCGATCGCGAGTGACACGACAGGCTCAGGCGCCAGTCCGTCGTAGGCCGAGGCGGGTCCTATTTTGACGCCCAAGGAAGTGACGCAGGGCTCGCCGTCATCACACAGGCTCGCTGTTGCACCATCGGTGTTGCCCACCACAGTGTCGTGACCTGAGCGACTCAAGATCAGCTGATCACCCTCGGCGCGTAGTGTTCCGGAGAACTCGGAGCGCACAGGGTAGCTCTTGCTGCCGACAAATAGATCGAATGTGACGGCACCGGTAGCGGTGAGTCGGGGGCTGAGCGTGCCGATAGCGATGTCCAGGCTTCCGGAGATCTCTGGCGCCGCTGGTGAGCCATCACCGCTGGCCTGGTTCTGGTGGTAGACATCGGCTCCGCCGTCCGAGAGCGCCTCGACGGGCTCGTCGTCTTCAATTTGGTTGTGCTCTATGGTGAGCCAGGTGATCTCAGAGAGTCCGGACAGTGCCTCTGCTGAGCGAATCGCGTTGCCGTCGAGGTTCAGCCACTTCAGATCCTTGAGGCCCGCCACAGCATCAATGTCTTCGATGAAGTTTGAAGACAGACCCAGTCGCTCGAGCGCAGTGAGCTCACTGAGCGGGCTCATGTCTGTGATGTTGTTGTTTCCCAGCTCAAGCCACTTCAGCGTTGTCAGGCTCTGCAGAGGACTCAAGTCTTCAATGCTGTTCTCCCACAGGCTCAGGGTCTGAAGCGCTGTGAAGTCGTCGATACCCTCAATGCTCGTCAGGCCCTCATCAATGCAGTCCAGATGCTTCAGCTGGATGGCATCCTCGGTAGAGATCAGCGCCTCAGGCTCCAGCCCGAGGTGTGCGGCAGCACATGCACGCAGTCCAGGGTCCATGTCGCCGCCGGGTCGCAGACTGTTGATGTCGATCAGCAGTGGTGCGTCGGCCTTGTCGCTGCTTCCACAGCCCACAACGGTGAGTGACAACATAAGCATCATTTTCAGCATGAGATCTCCAGATCCGCCGCGGACTAACTTGCGAACCAAGGAGCGTCGTGTGGCGACTGTGCAAACTGAGTAGACCGGTCGCTGGGCTCCAGAGGGTCGGTCAGGCCTGCCAGATCAAGGGGAGTGAGTCACCCTCGAGCACCGATGCATAGTCCTCGACGAAGGGATCAATGAGGTCGCGAACCCGCCGTGTGGCATGGATAGACTCGAGCACGTGGGGATGCCAAGGCGCTTGCTGTATGCGCTCTATTGCTGCGCTTGCGACCTCCACCACGTGGGCCTCCCAGTCACTCCCGTCGATGGGTGCGGTCGGATCGGCAGGAATTCGGTTGTAGTACTGCCGATAGATCCCTGTTGGGCCAAACATGATCCTGAGGTCTGCCTGGTCTGCGACCCACGCCTGCAGCCTGAGGGCAGCATGTTCTCGGGGATCAGTGGGGCCATCGAGAGCAAAGCCCCAGTCTCGCTCCTTCAAGGTCTCCACACCATTCGTGCACCAGTGACAGATCTCGTGAAGGAGCATCTGGGCCAGACAGTCATCGGCGTCGAGATCGTCTCGAGTAGAGAGCTGAAGGCGTCCGCTTCCGTCGGTGGCAGAGAAGACCAGCGGGCTGCGGCGTATGTGCAGACCCAGGCGCGTGGCGGTCGCCAACCAGATGACCTCACAGGGATCCATGTATCGAGATGCAATGGGCCGCTCATAGTCTTTGTCGTGCTTGTCGCCGGGCTCGATGCTCATCGGGATAGCATAACGCGATGAGTCTCAACCCCCTCAGCTCAGCGCCCGGCCCACCGACCAGTCAGTGTCGTGACTGTGTGTGGCACTTTGTGGGTGGGCGGGGACATCCAGTGAGTCGGTGTCGGCGCTTTGGCGGTGCGAGACTTGAGCCCGAGTGGCGTGGGTGTGCATCGTACACGGCAGCCCTTGACTGTCTCTCATGCGGGGCATGCTGTCGAGAGGCGTACCATGCCGTCGAGGTGGGGCCGAGAGATCCCTTTGTGCGCGCACACCCTGACCGGATTGAGCGCGTAGATGGTCGCCTGAATGTGCGACGACGAGATGGGGTCTGTGGATGCTTGGATCCGACATCGGAGCAGTGGCCCTGTGTGGTCTACGCGGATCGCCCAAAGACCTGCAGAGACTTCGAGGCCGCCGGCCCCAATTGTGTCGATGCACGGGTGAGGCTGGGCATCACCCCTTGATGTAAGTCAGCTTCCCGGCGAAAACACGATGGGGTAGTTGACGCTGACGGTCTTGTTGCCCGGTGGGCGGGTGAACTTCATCAGCAAGAATTGCTCCCGTACACACGCCTCCACCGCTGAATTTTCTAAGGATGAGTGCTTGATAGATGCGGTTCCGATCGTACCGTCGCCGCTGACCTCAAAGCGGACAACAAGCTCGCCGGACAGTCCCGGATCACGCTGACGAGCCCGCTGATAACAGCCTCGAATCTTGTCCATTCTCAGCTTGACTGCGCGATCAATGTCTCGCTTGTCGATGCAATTGGTGCACGAGCCTGACCGCTTGCTGCGCACAGTGTCCGGCAGCGCGGACTGCTTCGGCGCCTCCCGCACACGGGTGAGGTGGCCGACGCTGAGCTGGGTTCCCGCCGCTGCCAGAATGAGTCGAGGATTTGTGCGATTGCTCGTGGTCATCTCGTGGCCATCGCCTACAGGTAGCTCGACCATTCTCTGTGCGAGCCATGCCCGCATGAGGTCGACCTGTTTTGGGACCGCTTCACCGCGACTGAGCAGCACCCTGCGACCGTCCTGAAAGACAACAAAGAGCTCCTCAGGAGCCGCCTCCCATGCGCGTGCATGTTCTATCTGGAGGATGGCAGCGAAGGGGAGTGACTCATCTGGCTCTGCTGCCCAGTCAATGGTCAGTGTCTGGTAGACCTGATCGATTGTGGTTGCGGTGGGCCACAGTGCTGTGGGGGCTGGCGGCGCCTCGACTGGGGATCCTGTGTCATCCAGCAGCGCCTCTATAGAGAAGTTTGCTTGGGCCATCGCCGGCGAGACGGTCAAGAGAAAGCAGCAGAGGAGAGAAGTCATGAGGGGCCTAGTTCAATGCAGATGCTAATCATCAGCGATGAGCAGGGAGAATACAGACAAGGGGTTCATCAGGTTCATGGTAGACAGGTCCCTACAGATGCGGGCAAGATCAATGTGGGGGGAAGAGATGGTAAAGCTTTTGACGCTTGCGAGCCTGCTTGGAGTCACCAATCCGGCTTGGGCAGAAGGTGTCGCGACGGTCGATGTGGTCAGTGATGAGCAGGTCGCGTCAGTCAAACAACTGCGCTTCACCGAGGTGACCACCCTGAAGAAGCGTCGGGTTGTTGTGCCACCCTGGAGCAAGCTGCAGCGGCCCATCGTGTGCAAGCTGGACTTCGAGGTCGATGGCGCAGGG
>Ga0315315_10001629_pt1 | contig 20604 bp, 29 predicted proteins | sample M140m3416metaG_FD_203699 | JGI IMG/M metagenome (GOLD analysis project Ga0315315, IMG submission 203699) | Ammonia-oxidizing marine archaeal communities from Monterey Bay, California, United States - M1 40m 3416 | ecosystem: Environmental > Aquatic > Marine > Intertidal zone | place: USA...
TCTCCTATTCAAAAGTATATGATAGTCCTATTGATACGCTATCATACTTTAACTCGTTACTCAAAGATAACTCTGAGTATACTGATAAGTTACTATCTAGTGGCAGTGTGCTTGTTACTTTTGCACCATCAACTGCGATAGAGTTAGCACTTGTATATGACCAGTCTAGTGAAGGTCTTATAGATAACCCACTAAAACCTGTTGTAATGCCTACATCTCCAGACCACTTCTGTGTTTTAAATGCATACTCAACAGATGCATCTGGTTTAATAGACGATGAAACAGCCTCTGCATTTGCAGAAACTCCTAGTAAGGTAACTAAAGTACCTGCAATAATTAGTGTCTTCATTTGTTATGATACTCCATCATTTAGTTTTTGTTTTGCTCAGAGCTGTAGCTCCCATAAATCCTACAACCACACCTAGTTGAGCAACTATAAAGGTGTTTAAAAATGCTGATACAGCAGACATTCTATCTGCAGGGATAATAGGTGTAAGTAGAACTACTACAGCTGCTATTGTAGCTAACATAGCAACCCATGCCATTATCCTTTGTGTATCCATTAACTTATCTTCGTTCTCTAAACGAATCCACCGTTCATGTCGATCCATTTCCTCATCAGTAATTATACCATCGCCATCAGTATCAGCTACAGCATACTTACTATTTACTTGTAATTTCTTTGACATATTATTTTAAATTAGATAATGCTATATTCTCAACTGATTTTCTTATAGCTTTAATGTTTTCATCTATACGTGCTAGAGATACTGCTTGACCTTGTACTGCTTTCTCTAGTGCTAGAGTTCTTACAGAGATCTTTGCAATCTCATTAGCATTCGCTTGTATATCCGAGTACATCATTGACGCGCTCCATATAATAGCTACTGCTTGTACACCAAGACCTACAAGAACTGTAAGTGGTATGCTTGTTTTAATCGTTGATGACATGAGTATCTCCTATTTTTCAGAACAGTTATCCCATATAATAATAGTTCCATGATTATTCTTTCTAGCTACTGCTTCTTTTTTAGTTTTCTTATACCATCTTTTAAACAGTAGTCTATCTATAGTCGTCTTAACTCCAAAGAGTCTATGTAAAAATATACCTAACATAAATGTTCCTATCATAACTATAATGTAATTCCACTCAGGGAATAAATAAATATTAAATATGTACGCTAAGAATAGAGCTAACCCTACATCTACTAGTGATATATTAAATATACGATATTTGTGAACTCCCCAACGAGGAGGACCAAACATATTCTTTGCTTTAGTAAAAGGCCACATTACATTTTCAACTGATCAAGATCAAAGAAATATATTTTATTCTCATCACCATCAGTTCCTATTTCTTCGGCACTTGTTCTTGTACCACTCCAATTTTTAATATCTACAGACTCATAAGCAAAAGAAACAGCATGTGTTATACCTCGTGCTAATTGATGTGTAGCTCTTTTACCCATCATAGTTGTAGCTATGCTTTGACCTGTATAATCATCATGTACATATATAGCAGAGGCTGCATCGACTTTTGCTAAGTCTATACCTTTTGCTGTTATAGCATCTCTCATTGTATTAACCCAAGGATATCTATTTCTAGAATATGTACCAGATAATAATGGGTATTGAGAAATATCTCCAAAACCAAACATACCTACAAGTTTATTCGAGTCTGCATCATCTTTAGCAAGTACTACTGAAAGATCAAAAGAATCCCTATATCCATCTTTCCATAAACTAAACCAATTACTGTCAGTAGACCCCATTGCTGATGTAGCTACTGCAACACATTCATTTATAATGTCATCTGTATTCATTAAAGCTGACATTTTACCTACGTCATATACTATACTCATTTTTTAGATCTCTCCATAGTTCCTTCTGCGTTCCATAAATATTTATACCTATACTCTTCTCTAATAGTCATTATGTAATTTAAGTATTGATCTATTCTGTCTTTCCAATTTTCATCTAATATAGGATTAACAATACCACTTTTATAACTATTAAATGTTCTTTGTATAAATCTTTGTTGATCTTCTACTTTTGGACCAGCATTAAAAATGCCATTAGCTATATGATAAAAAGAACCTTCATGCACTTTTTGATAAACATCAATGCAATCAATTTCTTTTCCTAACGCAACTGCATAAGCTATAGACTCACTTCTATGACTAGTATAAACAACTTCAGCATCAACTAATAACTTATAAAGATCATCATCTCTATTTAGTACCACATCCTCACCAAGCATATCTCGTAGTTCTCCTACGATCTGATGTGTTGTTAAAGGATGTGGCTTTAAATATACTTCATCTTCACCATGTGTGTTTATAATGTAACGTAACTTATTCATACAAACAGTTTCTTTAATTTTATTACTACCTACTGGAACAATTAAATGATCTCGTGGGGTTATCTTAGAATCTTTTATATGGCTATACTTGTTAACTGTATTGTTAGTTATTCTATCTTTTAGATAACTTATATAATCTAAATTAATAGTTGATGCATCATCATATGCTTCTCGTATCTGACGATCTTTTATGATCGGAGATAGTGGATACATAATAAAACAATGTGCAAATTCTGTATAACTTATTGTCCTAAACCAAGGTACTTCGTTAGCAACGACATCGTAGTCTTGTTCTAATGGTAGCTTTTTAATTTCTTTTAAAAAATACCTTTCTACTTGTCTTAAATGTTCTAGTGTATTTGATTTAGGCATATCACCTATTTGTTTTTGTAAAGTGTGTTTATTAAACATCTTCATAGTGTGTCCTCATTATGAATAAAAGTTAGTTGTTCTTTGTGTGTTAAAAGTTGTTGTAGTACTAGACGTTGTATTAAACGTAGTTGTAGTACTCTGACTTGTATTAAATGTAGTCGTTGTACTATGTGATGTACTGTACGTAGTTGTTGTACTATGTGACGTACTATACGTAGTTGTTGTACTATGTGACGTACTAAAAGTCGTAGTTGTATTAGTACTTCTAGTTGTACTATACGTTGTAGTAGTACTATGTGACGTACTAAAAGTTGTAGTAGTACTATGTGATGTACTAAAAGTTGTAGTAGTATTTGTACTCCTAGTCGTACTATACGTTGTTGTCGTACTATGACTTGTACTAAAAGTTGTTGTAGTATTTGTACTTCTAGTTGTATTATATGTTGTAGTAGTACTTTTACTTGTACTATAAGTTGTCGTAGTACTTTTAGTAGTATTCGTACTAAATGTTGTTGTCGTACTATGTGATGTACTATAAGTAGTCGTTGTACTGTGACTCGTATTATACGTCGTAGTCGTATTTGTACTTCTAGATGTACTGTAAGTTGTAGTAGTACTTTTACTTGTACTATAAGTTGTAGTAGTACTGTGACTTGTATTTGTACTAAACGTAGTAGTAGTGCTATGACTTGTACTATAAGTTGTAGTAGTACTTTTACTTGTACTATACGTCGTTGTAGTGCTATGGCTAGTATTATATGTCTCTGTAGTACTTTTACTTGTACTCCAAGTTGTAGTAGTACTCTTACTTGTATTAAACGTAGTGGTATACGAAGTACTAACATCCTGATGACCTTTAGTACCACAGTAATTACAAGTTATGTGACTTGTAGATCTACTTGTACTATACGTAGTTGTAGTACTCTTACTTGTATTAAACGTAGTTGTAGTACTGTGACTTGTACTATACGTAGTTGTAGTACTCTTACTTGTATTATACGTAGTTGTAGTACTCTTACTTGTATTATACGTTGTAGTAGTACTGCGAGTTGTATTCGTTCCATACGTAGTTGTAGTGCTATGACTTGTATTATACGTTGTAGTAGTGCTGTGGCTAGTATTGAATGTTGTAGTCGTAGCAGTACTTTTACTTGTACTATAAGTTGTAGTAGTACTGTGACTTGTGTTGTAAGTAGTTGTAGTACTCCTAGTTGTATTAGTTCCGTAAGTAGTTGTTGTACTATGACTCGTATTATACGTCGTAGTGGTGCTATGACTCGTACTAAATGTAGTCGTAGTTGCTGTAGCACGAGTCGTGTTATACGTTGTAGTAGTACTATGGCTTGTATTAAACGTAGTTGTCGTTGCTGTAGCACGAGTCGTATTGTAAGTAGTTGTAGTACTACTGCTGGTATTATAAGTAGTTGTAGTACTATGACTTGTATTAAACGTAGTTGTCGTTGCTGTAGTACGAGTTGTATTATATGTCGTAGTCGTACTATTACTAGTGTTATAAGTAGTCGTAGTAGACTTACTAGTGTTGTACGTGGTCGTTGTACTATTACTAGTTGACCACGTAGTTGTTGTAGATTTACTTGTACTCGCTGTTGTATTAGTGGACTTACTGGTTGATACCGTAGTAGACCACTCTACCTTTTCGGAAAAACCAATGTTAAACATTATGCAAAGTCTCCTATGTAGTTAACTAGTACTTGTGAAGAACTCATTACGTAGTAGCTTAGTACACTAATTTCGTTTGCTCCTGTGTTTTGAACAATGGTTGCACCGTTAACAGGTGTCTTAGCTTCTGAGGGTAGTGTAAAGTCTCTACTACCTGTTGCGTCTTGCACAATAATAATATTACCAGAACATCCAACAGAGCTACTCAAGTTAGAAAACGAGAAGGTAGTATCGGCTGTCATGTTAACCATGAAGTTATTAGTTGCACCAAAGTCTAATGCTGTTGATGAACTGTTAGCCGCTACTGTAGCTTGTACTGATTTAGTTCTTGCTGTAACAATACTTTTAGCTACAGATAAACCACCTGCAGTAGCTATAGAGCCATCTGAAGTACTTGTTGCTTCTGTACCACCTGCTACAACTACGCGAGAGCTTACGTCTAACGTACCTGTTACATTAGCACCTGCCGCATCTGTTGCAAATCTTGACGAACCATTGTTATAAAGTGTAACTGCCCCACCTTCACTAGCAACTATCATATTTGCAGAATCAGCAGCATTATTTACTTCTAAAGTATTTGTTAATATAGCTAAATTACCAGTTCCAGAATCCTTTATATAACTCTTAGACCCATTATGATAAATTTCTAAGTCATCACCAGCACCAAAGGTAGCCTTACCTAAGTCTTGAAATTTAACTTGAGCATTGGTAGTAATATTACCTGTCATAGTGGCACCGCCTTTAGGTAAGGCGTTTGTGGCAAGTGTTCCTTGAGCTGCAGTAGCATAATCACTAGCGTCAAATGCTTTTACTTGTGCAAGGTTAGTAACTTCACTGTCCATTAATGCACCTGCAGCCGTCACATTAGTTGCATCGGTTACATCTGCAGAGGCTTCTATAGCATCAAGCTTACTGTGATCAGCATCGGTAAATACGTTACTATCACTAGCACTTTCAACTAAAGTTCTAATCTCAGCTGCAGTCTGATCTGCAGTTGCACTTGCTTCTATAGCATTTAACTTACTATGGTCAGCATCTGTAAACACATTAGAATCTGTTGCAGCTTCTACAGCTGCTCGTATTTCAGCATCAGTTTGATCAGCTGTCGCACTAGCTTCTATAGCATCTAATTTAGACTTAAGAGTATTCGTAAAGTTATTTTGTGTTAACCCACCATCTCCAACAGAGTATGTTGTGTTAGTTGGAACAGCCCATGTTAATCCACCAGAGTTTCCTGATTGTGCTGATAAGAAATAACCATTAGTAGGTGTATTAGATACTTTAAGATTTGCTTCATCTACTATATTGTCAGCTATTACAGTTGCACCATCAGCAGTAGAAGTTACTTCTCCACTGTGATTAGGATGCACATAAGCGTTTGCTGAAGTTGCTACACCATCAAGTTTATTCTTTAGTGTAGTAGTAAAAGATTGTTGAGTACCATCAAGAACACTAGAGTGAGCTTGAACATTAGATCCTATTGCAACACCTAGATTAGTTCTTGCAGTACCTGCATTGTTTAAATCTGATAAGTTATTTGTAGCAATCAAAGCACCTGACAAAGAAGCATAAGCATTTAGCCAGCTGCTACCATCATAGACTTTCATAGAGTCTGTGCCAGAATCAAAGTACAATGCTCCTTGAGCTAGCGCATTTCCGTCGTTATCAACTGATGGGCCTGAACTTTTAACTCCTAAGTATCTGTCATCAAATGAATCGAGTGCTGCTAACGCTGCATCTCTTGCTGCTTCAGAAGCTGCTTGAGCTGTTGCAGAAGATGACGCTGAGTTACTAGAGTTAGTTGCTTGCGTACTTGCTGTACTAGCAGAAGTAGCAGCATTAGTAGCTGAAGTCGCTGCCTCACTTGCTTTAGTTGTAGCTGTACTAGCCTGTGTAGTCGCTGTGTTAGCTTGAGTTGTAGCTGTACTCGCTGAGTTACTTGCGTTAGTTGCCTGTGTAGTTGCTGTAGTTGCAGAACTCGCTGCTGATGTTGCAGAACTAGCCGCTGCCGTTGCAGAACTAGCTGCGTTAGTCGCAGAGGTTGCTGCTGCCGTTTTATGATCTTCTGCTTTCGCTGACCAGTGTAATGCTGAGTATCCTGTAGTACTACCATTAGCTAAAGTAAACTGAGAGTCTTCCGCATGAACAGCATACTTACCTGCATCAGCTGCTTTATTAGTAGCAGTAGTCGCTTGAGTACTAGAAGTTGAAGCAGAGTTACTTGCGTTAGTTGCTTGAGTACTAGCAGTAGTTGCTGAATTCGCTGCATTAGTTGCACTTGTTGCAGCCTCACTAGCTTTCGTAGTTGCAGTATCTTTATGACCTGACGCGGTTGTTGCGGATCCTGCTGCTGCTGTGGCTGAACTTGCTGCCGCTGTCGCTGAACTTGCAGCTGCAGTTGCTGATGACGCAGCGTTAGTAGCTGATGTTGATGCTTCACTTGCTTTTGTAGTTGCAGTGCTAGCTTGTGTAGTAGCTGTGTTAGCTTGTGTAGTAGCTGTACTTGCAGAAGTACTGGCGTTAGACGCCTGTGTACTCGCTGTAGAAGCTGATGACGCAGCATTAGTTGCACTTGTTGCAGCTTCACTAGCTTTTGTTGTAGCTGTATCTTTATGACCAGAAGCAGTTGATGCAGAGCTTGCTGCTGCTGTTGCTGAGTTTGCTGCGGCTGTAGCTGAGCTACTTGCATTAGATGCTTGAGTAGAAGCTGTTGATGCAGAAGTACTAGCATTAGATGCTTGTGTGCTTGCTGTTGCAGCGGATGCTGCGGCTGCTGTTTCGCTTGCAGCTGCTGCTATTTGAGATTGCTCTGCCGTTGCAGTAGTAGTAGCATCACCGCTACCACCACCAAATAAACCACCGGGAGAGTCTTCGCCTGTTATACCTGCCATGATATTCTCCCTATATTAAATGTGAATCGTAATGTGCAGTAACAGTACCACCTTTCAATCCACGAGTTTTATCTTCGTCATTAAGCAATTTAATTTCTGTATCAAATTTAGCTGCATATAGTTGAGCTTGTGCTGGTTCATTAAGATATGTAAATGCTTCATTTAAAGCACCATACAATAGTATCTTTTCATTATCATCTCTTAACCAATTAGTAGCTAGTTTACCTAAGTAAAATCCAGTAGGTAACGCTGTAGTAGTGTTACTACTGGTTACTTCAAATATTTGATCTTCTAAATCTGGATCTCTAGTAAATACATTTGGACCCTCTGCAGGATAACTAGCATCGTTAGTTGCTACCTTTATACCATTCATTAAATTAGTTTTAGTAGATCCTTTCCACAAATAAGAATTCATTTGAAATGTATTATCTGCTTTATGATCTGCAAAGTTACTAGTACTATGACCATTACCAGATACCACTGAGTATCTAGCATTAGTTTCTGGTAATCTTTTATAGTAATATAATTCATATAGTTCTCCAGCTTTTTGATCTGGAAATACTACAAGATTGTTTTGTTCTCTTGTATAGAAATACCTTTGATCAGTATCCATCCAATCTTGATAGAAACTCTTAACATCAAGTTTACTAGCGTAGATATCGTAATCAGAGTATACGTGATCTGAAGATTTCTTACGTAGTTGTATAAACTCAATAGCGTCATTAGGTATTGCTAATTTATTATTTGTTATTGATGAGTCAATAGTTATTGCATCGTACTGCTTTAGTCCTTCTAACGCAGGAACTCGTAAAGTTCTATAAGCATTGTCTGCTGCAAAGTTTATCATCGTCTTTATAGTTGCATATGATAAAACTGCTGTGTCTCTATTAGACCAGTCAGATACCATATCTACTAATTGTGTATACGTTGCCATGCTACTCCTCCTAAGTGCTGATGAGCAAGTATGGATACTCCGTCTTTATAATATATTTAAGTCTTTTCATCTTATCTTTATCTTTAAAGAAGTCTTGAGCATGTACATCTAATGAGTACTTCTCTAGTATTTCAATAGCTACAAGATCAGGTATGGTAAAAGCTTTACGCCAACCCATTTGTTTCTTTCCACCTGATGCAAGTAATTGTTTATCGAGTTTAACTTCTTCTATAATTTTATCTACATCTTGGTAGATAGCATAAGTTGTATCTTCAGGGTTATCTCCATACGATATAGATGCCTTAAAGTTCTCAGACTTATTTGTTTCTGGAGTTACTATCCATTTAGCCATTGTCCTCTCCTTCTATCTTAGGCGTCTAAACCAGTTGTCTGTTTATTTGTTATTGGAACAAATCTACCTGACTTACCGATATATCCTAAAGTTGCTTCGGAATACGTAGCGTTGTCGTTATCGTCTGCTAACGGTGTTAAGTCAACACCTGCAGCGTTTCCCCCAAAGAATATTACCCTGCTTAATTCATAACCGCCACCTGAAGTAGCTACAGTTTGAAAAGCGCACATGTCTGCTGGTATATAATGTGTGGTGTCATTATCAAAAGCACTTGCTACAGTGCTACCTGTTTTATTATAATATTGTATTACGTACATATCTTTCTCCTATCGATTATGTGAATAAAAAAAGAGGGGAAGATTATTCCCTCCCCTCCTATATAACTTATGCTAATCCGTAGATAGCTCCTGAACCCAATGGGTTCTTACACTCTAGTGTACATTCTTCAACGAACATACCTACAGTTGAGTCACCTTTCTGACCAACTTCTACTTCCTGCATTGGACGTAGTGTAGCGATAGCCCACCACTGAGGATCGTAGATAAATGCAGCTTCGTTTGCAAGTGTGCCAAGACCCATGATGTAGTTTGGAACTACCATTAGATCTCCGAAGTCAGACATGTAAACGTCTACAGACTGTCGTAGTTTTCCGTCTGCGTCCATATTTCTACGAACACCAGTGTCAGAAACCATTAGGTCTGAGAAATCACGTCGTAACTTTGGTGACAACATTACGCGAGAAGCATCACCACCTTCTTCGTAGATTGACTGCATAACTGCATCAATGTCTGCGAGAGATAGTGCTACGTCGGTTACAGATGAACCACCATGCTCAAGGTTTGAGCCAGCTGGAACTGTTGATCCTTCACCTTGATCTCCACCAGCTACAGCTGCAACACCGTTTCTTTGAACAGTTGATGCACCAGCAGATAGCCAAGAACGAAGTGTACCCATTGATCGGATATTAGTTCCTGTTACAGCAACATTAGCTGTGTTTACAAGATCGCTCTCAACGTCACGTCGCATTTCTGTTCCGCGCTTTTTAAGTTGATAGGCGTACTCGTCAGCAACACCAGCTTGATCGATTGCTCGTCGTGTACCAGACACAGTAATAACTTTACCGTTAATCTGACATACGTTGCTCAAACGTGTACGATTACCACCAACAGTTGTGAAACCTGCAGGAAACTCATTAGATGAGGCTGAAGTTCCAGCGTCTGCATAGTCAACACCTTCTGCGATTCTTGAATCTGCAGGTGCTGCTAACGCATCTGTTTGCCATTCGTGACGAATTGCTGTTGCTTTTGCTTTACCAATAGATGCTAGGAATGGTGTTTCATCCCTTGTAATCATACTGATAAAATTAGATAGGTCTTCACGTTGTGAAACCATTGCGTCGCTTGTACCTGACGATACGTCAGCACCACCGCGACCAGTTGCTACGGCTCTTGAGCCGATTGTCTTTGCCATGATATACTCCTAGGGTTTATACCCTATATTATAATTTTAGAGAATTAGAAGCAAGTTGTCTTAAGAAAGCGTCTTGATCAGCTTTAGTAGAGTCTTTAGCAAATGCTTTTGCTCTGACTGTATTAGCCTTATCTTGTGCTTTCTTCTTAAGGGATTTAGGTTTCTTAGTAGGAAGTGCTTTCTTAGCAGGGGTAGTCTTTCGTCTAGCCGCGCCCTTAGATGTTGTTTCCTTTAATCGCCTAAAATCATCAACGAATTTAACGATAGCTGGATCAGTAATTGTATCTAGTGAAACAGGATCTATCCCTTCACTAATAGCGAAATCACGTATCTTAGTAGCTACATCTTCATTAAAGTCTGGAATAAGAGTTGGAATTGTATCTTGGAAATGCTTTACAGATTTCTCCCAATTCTCTTTAGCAAGTTTTTCTCTTTGCTCATCAACTGCTTTTACCATACCTTCACGTTGATTTCGAACAGTCCAATATTGTTTTTGAACTAGTTCACGTTTATCTTTAAGTTCGTTAACCTCGTAAGTATCACCATTACTTCTAGCTGTTTCAATTTTAGCTTCGATGTCATGGTATTCTTTAGCAAGCCCTTCTTCATTTTTTCCAATGATAGCAGCAGTAGCTGATGCAACTTTTTCAAGTTCATCAAGCTTCTTTGTTCTTTCATTATCCAAAGCTTTTCTCGCTTCTCCGAGTTCACGACCCTTTTTAGAAAGACTCTGTTCGGTTGTGTAACCTTTAAGTAGGTCACCAAAAGATACTTCAGATTTCTCACCGTCAATTTTGACAGAAACCTTTGCATCCAAATCAAGATCATCAGCAGTGTAAACATCAGTATCTTGGGTAGCGACTTCTTCAGTGGCATCCTCATCTTCTGTTACATCTTCTTCTGACTCAACTTCCTCACCTTCATCTTCACTAACGGCTTCTTCAGAATCTTGGTCTTCTTGTTCCTCTGATTCCACCGGGCCATCTTCGGCTTCCTCTTCTTCGGGTAGCGGTACAATCCCTGCTTGCTGTGCAAGTTCAGAATTTGCTAGTACGGCATCTAAGAGTTGTGCTTCAGTCTGACCATCAACTTGAACGTCATCCGCGTTGGGTAGAGATTCTTCGTTGTCCATTTATTAACCCTCCTTCTTTTTTGGGGTAGGTTTAATTTTAACTGCCTTATCTTCATAGATAGGTAGTAACTTGTATAAAGCTAAAAGTTGATCTGAATTCATCTTCATCTTTCCAGATGATCTCATTGAGTCATGCTCAAGAGTATTGATAATATCTTTACAATTTTTAACTAGTAATTCATAATCTATTGTCCTCGACATTTAGTCCTCCATGTCTTTCATATAAGGTATGTTCTTACCTAATGTTTCTACTGCTATTAATCTAGCTTTTACATCTCCAAGTGCTAATGCGCTATTGTATATAAACTCACGATGTTTAGTTTCGTGAGGAGAAGTCTTTAACCACTCAACAAAATAATCAGCAAGTAATTCTCCGTATGCTCTATCGAAGAAGTATTCCCTTTCACGCGAAGAAAACTCTGCATTTTCCAGAGCTTCTTGCGCTATTATATCGGGATGTACTTTATCGCCCAGCTTCTTCTCAGCTGCTCTACGATATTTTTCCATTGTTCTTAAGTAACCAATGTCAGGTAAATAATCTCACCACTTTGTGCAGATGTGCCGTGAGCAGTTGATACAACAGTTAATGTAGTTGCACCGTTATTAAGTCCTGTTATTAGTTTATAGCTTTTAGCATCACAGTATTGATCAGTTAATACTACTGATCCACCTGTAGATACTTTAAATGTTATTGGTGAGTCACTGTCATTTGTTACGATTACTTTACCACCGCCAGATCCACCAGCTGTTGTAATTGTACCTGATTGTGTACCGCCTACACCTGCGGCTGTTAATGTTACTGTTGCCATTATGTAGCTCCTGTTTGTTGTTGTTGTTCTGGCTGTGGTTGTTGATCTTGACCAACGTCACCAATTAATTGTCTAGCCATCATAAGTATTTGCGAGTAATCAGGTCGTGGTGGTAATTCCACACCTTCTTTTTCTGCTTTAATTTTTAGATCACTCCACTCTTGGAAATGTCTATCAATAGATACTGCAAGTTGTTTTGCATTATCATCCATTGTATTTTTAGTTTGTGCCATTGTGAATTTAACATTAGCTTCATTTTGCATAGCCTGTGTTTTAGCTTGTTGATCTTCTAGTTGAGATTTTTGCTGTGTCATTTTTGTTTGTTCTTCTAATGCAGCAGCAGCTTTTTGTTTAAATTCATCTGTAGTATAATCTTCTAAGAAATCATGAGAATCAATACCTAATGATTCAATAACTTTAGTTGCAAGTACAGCAGGTGCTTCTGGTTTTATAACCATACCTTGACCTTGACTGTTCAGTGCAGGTAATATTTCACTACCTACTTTTGCATATTTAGCTAATAAGTTACTATTAGAATTTTCACCTAAGTCTAAGAATATATCACATTCCATTTCTGCAGGTAAATCTTTTGGATTTATAGAATAGAATACACCACCATCCATCATACTGATTTTACGATTAATACAATCTTGCATAGTTGAATATACACCTTGTACTAATCTTTTTAAACCAGTTTCAGCAAAACGTCTAGCGATATGTTGTATACGTTTCTGAGATGCTGATTGAACAGCTGCCACTTTAGCTTCGGAATTTCCAGAAACATACAATGTATCGTTAAGACCTTGTGCTGCTTTACTCATACCAGTAGCTTGTTCTTTTATTGTCTGTAAATGTTGCAACAAAGGAACAGTTCCAGTAGATATAACTTCTGGAGGTAGTGTAGATACTGCACCATTAGGATTACCATTCGTAGGTATGATCTGTTTAGGTCGCATATTCTGCAACGCTGAAAAGTCAACCACATTAGGATCAGCTAATTTAGGTGAGTAATTAGTTAAGTAAGTATTTTCTACAAACCCACGTAAGATTGCAGTAGATGCAAGAGTTGAACTTCTTGTGAAGTCAGCCATTGACAAACCATAAAATTCATGAGGTATATCAATAGGAGTTATAGATGCTAATGGTATCATATCACAATCTTCTTCTAAAAGAATATGATCTCCTGCAGTCATAATACGTTTTAGTTCTGCAATACCGTCACCATCCCTGTCTACATTTATCCAACACTCTGTAACTGTAACCATTCGATTAGCTTCTAAAGGATATGTGTCTCCAGATCTAGCACCTTTCCAGTACTCTTGACCTGTTACTTGTTTACGAGCTGAAACTTCTTCAGCGTATCCAGTAGCTCCTAACCAACTTTCATAATCATCAAGTTCATCCCATTCTTCATCAGATAAGTTAGAAGATAATTCAGGAAAATACTTTCTCATTTCTGATCTAGTCATTTCAGATTGAATACCTACAAAAGATGCATCTTCTATTGATGTAGCATCTCTAGATATCCTAAATGCTTCTGGTGGAATGTTATCTATTTTAACTCTAGACTTATCAATTTTACGTCTAGTTCTTACATTAACATATACTAACTGTGCATTTGCATCTGGTCCACCAAAAGGATCTGATTCACCAAACTTATTTTCAAATTCTAAATCACCAATAATCTCTATATTCTCATCAGCTAATAATACATCAAGTCTATCTTGATCTATTTCTTCGTATTCTTCTATTTTATAATGGTAATCTTCTATATAGTCCCATCTTATTACTCCATTCTTCCAAAGTAATGCAGATTTAAACCAAGTTTGTAAAAGCTCCCATCCTTTATTTTGTTTAAACAAAGCATAGTTAGTTACCATAGATGCATTTCTAGCTTGCTTATATGAGCTTGCATTATCATCTATTGGAATAAACCTTGCTAGTTTTTGATTAGATAAAAATAAATCTGATAGTACAGCAGTATATGCTTCTACCACTTCTGTAGTAGATGTGTCTACAATAGTAGATACGCCTTGAGGAGCTAAGTGTAGCTCTGGAACTCCTGCGTATTCGTATGTAGACCGTTGTCTTTCTCTTTGCAAATCAGAAGAGTTTAACCAATCACCAGTTGTATCTTGAACACCTGACTCTATTAAGTTTAATAGTTGTTCGTCAGTTACTTTTTCTTTATACCCTGTACTATCCATTTACTGAACCTCTCGACCATGTTGGTGTTTTAGTTGTTTGCAAATCTTCTACAGAGTACTTACCTGCTTTTGGCATTTCACGTACTTCTTCTTTACTTTCTTCTTCAGGCTTAACAGCCTCTTGTATATATCTTGACATAGTAACCTCCTAGGTTCTATCTATCTAACAGGCTACTAGCCTAATTACGTGGTGGTCTATCCGCTGACTACCACCGGAGCCGTGAGGACATTGCGGAAACTTAATCTGAGAGTGGATTATCCAAAGCTTCTTGTAACCTTTCGGTTAGCTTATCTTCTAGCTTCCTCATACTAGATTCTATTCTTGCTTCGGTTTCTCTCATTGTATTCCTTACATCCTTCTCAGTTTCTCTATTTAAAGATTCAACTTCTCTGAGAGATGCAGTGGTATCTTTTTGTAATTCATTCATAGAAGCCAACATAGTCTCTAATGATGCATCTATTAATAGTTTAGTTTCTCTAACACTATCTACAGATTTCTCAACCTTAGAATCTATTTTATCAATGTAACCTTCCATCTTTAGTATATCTTCACGTAGATCATCTTTTATATCTCGTGTATAATCTATTGCTTTATCTAACTTAGTTTGAACTAAAATATTTTCAGACTGTATAGCATCTATATCTATATTTTGAATAATCTCTTTCATATCCATGTAGTCTTTATAGAACTCAAAGCCACCCCATAGTCCACCACCTAGTGCTGACACGATTGGTACAATAAGCATGAGTTTCCCACCTTTTATGGTGGCTCCTCCAACTTCTATCTCTGTTGCCATAATGCCCTCCTAGTTCTCAAAGGATAAACTTCTTAGTTGATTTATCTCTTGCTGTAGTTTCATAACTTCTAGTTCTTTCTTTTGAAGTTCAAGTTCGTATAATCGATTGCAATCAATTCTATTCTTCGCCCGCTTTCCAAGCGGTATTGTTATCTTAGAGTATACTCCTATATCACCAACCTGTTGATGACTCGTAGTTCCTCCTTGGATAATACCAGTTACTCCAAACTCTATATTAGTTGCAGATCCTATTGCATTACTACAATCTAGTTCTCCTGCACGAAATTTATCTGCTTGGAAACTTGTAGTAGAATTAGGTATCGATAAACTTAAAGAGTTAGACGTTGAGTCTGCATAAGTTCTACTATAACTACAACTGCAAACAAGAGTAACTAATAAAAGTATTAAGTATATCCTCATTTACTTGTCCTTTATTTTTGAGCAAACCCTCGACGTTATTAAAGAAATTTGATTAGTCTCTTTGAATAATTTTGATTGTGTACAAATGTATACTACTTTATCTATGTCATTAGATTTTATATATACATCAAATGTTTTATATTTATTAAAGCCTATCTTTATTATCTTATCTGTGGAAGCAAAAGGAACAGGTTTAAAATCAAATGTAAATACTTCTATCTGATAATACTGTACTTCTTCTCTTCTATTAAACAGTTTCATTTTAGTAACTGATACACCATCTATATATGATGTCTTTAGCTTTGGGTAAGCTGGTGTCATTTCATGAGCGTAGCTTTGAAACACAGTACACAAAACAAAACAAAAAGATAATATTATTTTGCTATACATTCTGCTACTATAAGTGCTGTGTAGTTACCTGCTGGTAAAGATTTAGTTGATCCATAGCTTGCTTCTGACTCTACAGTAAACCATGTAGATCCTGCTAATGTCATATTAAACTCTGTGACATTATTGTAAGTTACCTTCGCAGCTTCATAAGCTGACATCCCAGCTACACCTACTGCTCCTACAACAGTACTACCTGTCCATGCAACCGCATCTGTCAATGTAGGACTAGATGAGAAGCTGTTCGGATGTGTAAACTTTGTTTTATAGTAATCAGCTTGCGCTATATCAACACGTATACTAGCTTTAACTCCACCATCTGCAGGTTTTGTAGTTAGCTTGTATGGTAGTGGATGTCCATATACACCTGCTGTTTCTGTCCATATTGAACACTTAGGTTCTACTGTACCTGTAATAGGTGAGTCAACTGCCATTGCAGCAGTGGCTGGCATTAAGAACGCTAACGCTGTTATTGTTTTAATATCCATGTTATCTCCATTTATTCATATTGAGATCGAACCATTGTTCTATGAACCTTATCTTGTGCAAGGTTTCTCAATGCTTTAAAATTATCTATAATGATACCATCTTTCAACTCAACGGTTTCTTCATAAGTTCCACCGTTTATCGTTGCTCCATAGTATGCATCTAGGGTTCCTGCTGACATCATCTGCGTCATCATTAATAATTGTCTTGTTGGGTTCGCAATTTGTTCAGCCGCACCTGCTACCGCAAGTGCTTTCTCTATTTTTAACTCTTGTTCTTCTTCGTCTTCTTTAGCTTTCTCTTCTTGTTTTTCTTCTTCCTCTGCAGCTTCTGCTTTCTGATCTAATTGGAACTGTACCCAATCGTCATAGTAAGGATCATTTATATCTGGCTCATTATCTATTAAGCCATTATCAAGAAGATATTTCATTAAGGCATCTTCATATCCCGGACAAGAAGAATCTGTTAAAGGTATTGCACAAGTATCGTACATGTAATTGTAAGCAACTATAACATCACTCAGTTCCCCATCACCATCTACATAGATACTACCATCTCCAAATGATGTACCCAATGTAGGTGTGATAGTATCAAACCCTAACTTCGTATTGCTAGGTATCTGATCCCAGTTATCATGTCTTTCATAGATATTACCTACACCATTAGTATTTTTATTTACTATAGATACTGTAGCATCTGTATTGGGATCTTTAGTTATTGTATACTTGTGATATATCCCTTGAACTTTTAGTCCTGCTTCTGGTGGTAAGACCTTAGTCATATCCCAGTTGTAACCATTTGTAGTTACATTATTCGTTCTTTCATATATAACATCAGATAAGCAGTAGGAGGAGAGCAAGCAAACCACCGATGCCAGCAGCACCTTTGGCAGTATTCTTATCTTCATCTGACCACTCCTTATTTTTTCCTGTCTTAGCACCCGGTACTAAATGTGGATTGTTTTTCCATGCTTCTTTAGCTGGTAGACCTACAAGCCCATCGTATGGACAAGGCGTACCTGCATTCATCATAGATTGAAATATTCTTTTATCTTGGCACATTACCGATACGGCTGCCACCTTCATCCCCATATCATACAGAACCTTTGCATTCTTTAGTCTCTCACAGTTCATATCTCTAACTGTAGCTCCTGCAGATATACCTAGTATCTGGGTCTGTACGGCTCCTGCAACTCCAACGGTACACAAGTCACTATTAGAATTATTAATCGTAGGTGACATTGCTGATGGAGGAGGAGACTTTACTGTAGTCTCTGATGACATAGTAGAATTAACATTAGAGTTCGTAGTACTATTAGTCTCAATACAGTTAGCATTCGTACTACTATCACATCCCTCTGCTTTTAGAATACTAGCTGTTAACAGATAAACAAGAAAAATAAACACTGCTGTTTTTACCCACATTCGGATATACAGTAGCTTTCCTTTATTATCTCTAGATTGTAAATACCTCACGATACTCTCCTATGTCCCTTAGTCTTCTTAGCAATCTTCTTTGGTTGTTTGCTAAATTGTTTTCCTTTCTTTGTATCCGCTCTCTTCTTACGAGTTGTTGCAGCATACTCTGAACTAGACATAGATTTAATAGCACTAGAGGGTAAGTACCTTTCACCAGTAGCTTTACTACCTTGTGTTGATGGCTTACCAGATTTAGTACGCCACTTCTGTTTAGTCCAAGACTTTAAAGATCTTTGTGATTTAGATAAGGCCATTACTTATAACCTCCACCTTTTTCTTTATATCTTTTAGCAAGCATCTGAGCTTTACGTGCAGACCATTGTCCGGGTTTACCACCTTTACCACCAGCTTTAATAGATCTAAACAAGTTAGCTCTCATAGTAGGCTTTGTGTAGTTACCTGCTGCGTTTACTTTTGATTTAGTTTTACTGGGCATATTATGTCCTCCTATGTTTCTGTTGGTATAGAGAGACACCATGTCTCCACTGACTCTGCATTATCAGGAGCAAACTCCCATAGCTTTCTATGTACACTATTCTTAACTACCATACAAGATTCATGTGTAGGTAACAAATGAGGGTATGCTTTTACCATACATTCTTCGTTTGCAATACATAGTAATGCTAATACAAAATACATTATGTCCTCCTATATCTAGTATTCTCTTTAAGGGGTATATACAATTAGCAAGAACACCAGTTTATTTCTATATGTGGTAGTCCTTTTCTCTCTGTTAAGTATATACACTCTGATGGTACATAACCTTGAAAGAATTTCTCTAGCAATGTATCTACCATTGAGTACTCTTTCTCACTTATAACCAGTTCGTCTCGTCTTGGTTCCATTCATTCGTCCTCTGCTTCCAACTTACGTTTGATGTTTGTAGTTTATCCCAGTGAGTTCGTAGAACTTCTGCACATATCGCTAGAGATATCACAGTATCGTCGTAACATCCCGGAGCTGCCTCTGTTTTACCAGTTTCTGTAGAGATATAGTCCTTTAATTCCTGTATCATAACAGGTGAAGGGATAAGTAACTCCTCATTCTCTATAAGATTCTTAAGATTCCCTATAATTGCAGGTTTAGTTGCTGCAGTTGTCCTAAATCCTAGGCGTAAACCCTCTTCATTGCTAACATTTGCAATTTTAGTCTGTCGATACAGGTTAATGTAGTCCATTGACTCCAGTTTCTGCAGTGTTGCAATACCCATAGAGTTAGATTCTACTGCGAGTAGTGCATTATTGTAGTATCTTCCTAGGTAAAACAGTAATTCTCCCCACATCGCAGGATCTATACGGTTATTCCTGTACATTGCTACGACTTCTCGCTCATTATTCATGACCGTACAGGCTGAATAGTCCTGTCCAACACCTAATGACACATCAGCTCCTATTACATAGGGTTCTTCCCACTGTGGAAAGTCGTATATGTAGAGGGTTCCTTCTCTGTGTTCGTCAAACATCTTGCTGTGAGGGTCCCATTCGGATCTTCGCTGGTGTGGTTGGGGTACGAGGGCGTCCAAACGCTCCACGTTGAACACGTTAGATCCACTTGTGATAAATGCTTCGTCAGCTGTTGCTGGGTATTCCTGTTTAAACTTGAGTTCCCCACCTTCGGCAATCTTAAGTCTTCTCCAATATAGTTGGTCATTGTCTAATCCGTATTTTTCTTGTAGAGTTTCTTCTTCTGTAGATAATTCCATACCCTCTGGAGCTTCTCTACGGTACTCGTCAGTAATATACCAAGGTAGGAATATAGGAACATACTCGTTCTCTCCTGCTACAGCACCCTTCCAGAGCCTGTAGAACTCTCCCTGAGAGCCATTAGCTGTAGATTCTACAATTACCTCAGTACCTGCAGCTTGTGAGATACCCTGAAACAAACCAGCAAGTATCTTCTCATCATGCTGCCAGAAGGCAACCTCAGACAAGTGTGCAATAGTAGGTGTAGTACCTCTACCTGCTTCAGGACTACCAGCTGTATAGAGTCTATAAGAAGCTGTAGCATCCTTGTCAGGCATAGAAGGACTATTAATAATAATCTCTTTAGCATTAGATCTAATCTCTTTAGGTGCTAACTCACCACTCATATTACGTATGAGGTTCTTTGACATAGCAAACAAAGCATCTGATGTAGCTGAGTCATGTGCCATAACAACTGACCTAGCATAAGCAGTAAAGTAAGACTTCCAAAAGACTCGTCCAGAGCAGTAGGTACTAATACCTTGCTGTCTAGCTTTAAGGATAATCGCTCTGACCTTACCAGTCTCCTCCAGTTGCTTCCTGAGTGCCTCTGTTATGATCTTTTGACATTCGTTAAGCTTGAAAGGTACAAAGCCCTGTGAGGCATCCTTAGTGATGATCTGTATCTGTTCTTCAGCAAACTTAGCGAAGTCGTGTGAGTACTCTTTCAGAGCATCTCTCTTTTCTTTCTCAGCTAATAATTTAGCTATTTCTTGTTTATTCATTTTGTCCTCATAGGTTTCAGTACCCCCTCGTGTGAAAGAGAGTAAAAGATACTAATTATTTTTATTATACCCTTTATTATTTTTGATACCCCCTCGATATTCTTACGACTCTTTACGAATTCCTTGACAGTCATTCGTTCTATAGAACTCTTACGATACCTGTGGAATCTCTTTAAGGGGTATATGGGGAATCGTGGGAATGTAAGGGAGATCTAGGGAGATCGTAAGGATCGTAAGAGTTCTATAGAAGTACCCGAAGGGGATCTATGCAATACACACATAACTCACACGATTACCTATGCAAAATTGTATATACCCCTTAAAGGGAGAGACTTCCAAAGGGGGGATATATATATATAT
>Ga0315315_10001633_pt1 | contig 20590 bp, 14 predicted proteins | sample M140m3416metaG_FD_203699 | JGI IMG/M metagenome (GOLD analysis project Ga0315315, IMG submission 203699) | Ammonia-oxidizing marine archaeal communities from Monterey Bay, California, United States - M1 40m 3416 | ecosystem: Environmental > Aquatic > Marine > Intertidal zone | place: USA...
ACGCCCGTGAATGTGGGGTTCGAGACCGGACGCGTGGCACGACTCACGAACGGCGCGATCATCGCGAGCATGGGAGACAGCAGGGTGATTTGCGCGGCGGTGTGCTCGCGCGACGAGGACCCGGATGCGGGATTCTTCCCTCTGCAAGTGGATTACCGCGAGCGTCAGAGCGCGTACGGCAAGATCCCACCGACGTTCACGCGGCGCGAGGGTCCTCCCAAGGACCGCGAGGTACTCGCCATGCGCGTCGTGGATCGAGCGATTCGGCCGCTGTTCCCAAAGTCCTTCTCAAGGGAGACCAGTGTCCAGGCCATCGTTTTGTCCACGGACCAGTCGCAGGATCCCGCCGTGCTCGCGGTGAACGGCGCTTCCGCCGCGCTTTCGGTGTCGTCGATACCCTGGAACGGCCCCGTGGGTGCGGTGCGCGTGTCCGTGATGGGTGACGGAAACGAGATTGTCCTGAACCCTTCCGACAAGGACGTGGAGGCGAGCAAGCTGACTCTGTTTTACGCCGGGAACGAACACCGCGCTTTGATGATCGAGGCGCAAGGCGGCTGCGCGGACAAAGGCGGCGTCCCCGAGTCTGTCGTGGCGAGTGCGCTCCGAGCCGCACACGAGGCGGCGAAAACGCTGATCGAGCCCCAACGCAAGTTGCAACGCGCGATGGGCAAGACGAAGCTGGAGCCGCTCGAGCAAACCCCGGAGCAGGCAAAGTTGCGATCAGAGGTGTTTGACCGCGCCAACGAGAAACTTCGCGCGTTGTACGACGAGGAGATTCAGTGCAAGCAAACACGCGGGAAGAGGATGGCGGAGCTCACGGATGAGATTAGAGACTCGATGACCGAGGAAGGGCTGGAGTTTACGAGCAACGAGCTCGGCAAAGCGTTCATGTGGGTGAGCTCGCGGGTGATGCGGGACATGATCTTCGAGGACAAGAAGAGGATTGATGGGCGCGGAATTCGCGAGCTGCGCCAGCTCGCCGCGGAGACCAACGTGATGCCCGTGGTGCACGGGTCTTCCATCTTCGAGCGTGGGAACACCCAGGCGCTGGCGACCGTGGCGATCGGCACGTTGCTCAACGCGCAGAAGCTCGACGCACCCGTCGGTCCCGAAAGCCGGCGCATGATGCTGCACTACTCGTTCCCCTCGTTCTCCATTAACGAAACCCCGAGGCGTGGTGGTCTGTCACGACGCGAGATTGGTCACGGCGCGCTCGCTGAAAAGTCCCTCGCCGGCATCATCCCACCGGCGAGAGATTGGCCCTTCGCGGTTCGCATCAACGCGGAGACGATGGAGAGCAATGGGAGCTCCTCCATGGCGGCTGTTTGCTCCGGATCTTTGGCGCTGATGGACGCCGGCGTGCCCATCAAGGAACACGTCGGTGCCATATCCGTGGGACTCGTCATGGACGAGGACGAATCGAGTGGGGAGGTGACGCGTTATGAGCTGCTGTCGGATATCATGGGCTTGGAGGATGTACTCGGCGATATGGACTTTAAGATTGCGGGAACGCGCGGCGGAATCACGGGGATCCAGCTCGACTGCAAGCCCGCGGGAATCCCACTGGATATCCTGATCGAGGCTATGGATATCGCGTCCGTCGCGAGGGGCGCGGTGATCGACGAGATGGATCGTGCCATTCCCAAGCCCAGGAGCGGCGAAGCCATCTCCGAGAACAGCTCTCAGTTCACGACGGTTCGCATGAACCGCAGCCTGATTGGTCGTCTGATCGGGCCCAAGGGCGATAACATCCGCGAGCTGGAGCGAAGCACCGGTGCGAAGGTGAGCATTCATGAAGAAGGCGATGTCGAAGAGGATGACCAGTGCACGTTGGGTGTCTTTGCGGGCAACAAGGCTGGGTTGGACGCGGCGCTTCAGAGGATTGAGATGATCAGTTGGATGCCGAAAGAGGGCGACGTGGTGACGACCAAGGTGGTCAAGGAGACGACGTTTGGATGGTTCTTGAGACTGCCAAACGAGCAGGACGGGCTTCTGCACGTCAGCGAATACTCTCACACCAAGAGGGTCGATCCCATGAAGGATGAAATTTATCAAATTGGCGAGGAGGTGGAGGTGAAAATAAAAGAGGTTGGTGCAGATGGGAAAATCGGTCTCAGCGTCAAGGCGCTCACCCCGGCGCCGGCGGGAACCGAGGTGGCGCGTCCTAGAGGGACCCGTGCGCGTACGAAACCGACTGAGGGTGGGGGTTTCGAGAGAAACGAGGACGGGTCGCTTAAGCGCCCGCTGCGACGCATCAAGGATTGATGTAACTGTCGTCGTTGGATTTAATTGAATCATTTTTTGTCAGCCTGCATCCACTCGGCGAGCGGCCCCGGGTTCTCCTCCTCTCCCATCACCATCTCGAAGAAAAGCCGTTTCTTGTTCTTCATCACCGCGTCAAATACATGCGCCATCATCCTCGCCGCGACGGGGTTCTGACGCGCGTCCTTCGCGCCCCCCGCGTACGGGCCCGCTCCGTCGCCGGACACCACCCTGTAGGAGTCATCCTCCGCCCTCCTCGCCACCGTCATGCGCCCGCCGCCGAGCTCCAGCTCCACGTCCTGGAGAGACGTCGAGTCACCCTTGGTCCACCGCCACCCGTCGCCGGGGTTGGGCAGGGACCAGTCACCGCCCTCGGGATCCCTCGCGAGCTTGGCGAGCTTGAGGTCCTCCGGGTCGATCTTCGAGAGGAGCTCCTCCTCCTCCTTCTTTCTCAAACGCGCCTCAGCCTCCGCCTTGGCGACACCCGCGGCCTTCTCCTCGGCGGCCCTGGCCTCCGTCTCGCGTCGTGCGCGTTCGAGCTCCTTCTCCCGTTTCTCGCGCTCAATCTCCTCGGGATCTTCCAGGGTGCCGGGCTTTTTGTCCCAGCTGTCGTCCGACTGGTACCCGTCATCCTTCTTTGGGAGAGTGCCGCCCTCGGGGGCCATCATCTCGCCGTCTTCCTTCTCCTCGGCGAAGATGGGGATCGGCAGGTCCAGCGTGGGTTTCTCGTCGTCGGTGGAACCCTTCTTCTTCTTCTTGCCACCCTTCGTCTTCGGAAGCGTCTGTCTCTCAGGACGTGGGTCGACCACGTCCTTGTGTTCCGTCGGGATCTCGACCGGGACCTTCGGTTCCTTCACCGGCGCGGCGCCGCCACCCGTCCTCGCCTTCTTGCCCTGGTCGCCACCCTCGTTCGCGTCTCCCTCGTCCTCCCTGCCCCTCTTGCTCGCTCCACCCTGCGTATCGGCCGCGTCTTTCACCCCTACCTCGTCGGCGGGTAAGCCCATCGCGCCCATGCTGGCGCCGGATGGATGCTTGTTGTCCGCCTCCATCCCCGCGTTGAGCGCCTTGATCTGGGCGTCAAACTTTCCCTCCTTGATCATGCGTCGGATCCGATCGTCGATGTCCTCGGTGTAACACGCGCTGGGCTTGAAGTCCGGGTAACGGTCCTGTGTATCGTCCGATCCGTTCCCCGCGGCTGGCGCGGCGGCCGGCGCGGATGGTTTCGCCGGGGGAGGGGGCATAGCCTCGGTGGCCGCGTCGGCGTTCTTGCTCGCAGCTATACGGTCGAGCCGTGCCTCCCTCAACGTGATCCAAGGCCCGTCCGATCCGCGCTTCAACTTGACGTCGTCCTTCATGTACCCCTTCAACGTCCACTCGTCCAGATTTTTCCACGGGTAAGGGCCCTGTACATTTTTCTGCAGTCGCGAGGAGGGCGGCGGCTAGGTCAGGCGATTGCGAAAAACACACGACGACGGGTTCGGGATTTTTGTGTCTGGGCGCCCGTTCGATGAGAAGTCGGCAGGGCGTCGAGAGGGGCCTGGGCCGGGTGCACTCACCTCCAGGTCCTCGTAGTAATACTCCACCACGGAATCATCGGGGGTCGCCATCGTCCTCACCCGCGCCCGTCGACGGGTGACACGCGGCCCTGATTCTGTTTACCCTAAGATCATCCATCATCTCAGGTCGACCTGACCTTGAACCCGCCACCAAATTTCACTTCGAACGGCGCGGCGCGGGAGGGAAATGGTTCTCTCGGTGTGGAGGGCGGCCACCCTGGCGAGGGGGTGTTCCCTCGCGTTCATGCTCGCCTTTGACCTCATCGTCGACGATTACGACACCTCCGGGTCGCTGTCCCCGGGATTCGGTCCGCACGATGTCTCGTCGTCCGCGCTGTGTCGACGAGCGGAGGGATTGGTAACCTGGGACAGCGTGTACTTCACCCGTATAGCGACGCACGGGTACGAGTACGAGCAGACGCACGCGTTCTTCCCCTTGCTTCCGTGGCTCATGCGTGCGTTGGCGCCTTTGTTCGGTGGTGGATCGTGCGGGGTGGCGATATCGGGCCTCGCGGTATCGAACGCCGCGCACATCGCGTCCGCGGTGGCGCTCGAGCGACTCGGCACCTCGATCCTCAACGACGAGGTGCTGGCCCGCGCCGCGGCTATGCTCTACGCGTTCAACCCCGCGGCGGTGTTTCACAGCGCGATATACACCGAACCACTGTTCGCGTTCTTATCCTTCACCGGGTGCCTGCTGCTGGCGAAGCGACGGAAGAACTCGGCGTGCGTGGCGTTCGCCCTGGCGTCGCTGACACGTTCAAACGGGGTGCTCAACCTCGTTCACCTGGCGTTTGACTTTTGGCGGTGTGCCTTCGCGCCCGCGCTTCGACAGGCGCGACGGCTTTTCTCTGGCGAAGTGACCGAGGATGGCGATGAGGACGTCAATGGACACGAACGCGCGGTGGCGAGGGTGAAACGGCGGCGAGTATTGGTTTGGGCCAAGGGTCTGGCGACGGCGTCGGTTGTGTTTGTTTTGAGGTGCGTCGCGGTGCTGGCGCCGACGCTGTGGTTTCAGTGGATGGGATACCGAACGTTCTGCCTCGGTGGAGGTGACCCGAACGCTTACTACGCGACGAACCCACGGCCGTGGTGCGCGTCGTGGAGGCCGCTACCGAACATATACGCCTTTGTTCAGGAGCACTACTGGCACGTCGGGTTTTTCCGGTATTGGACGCCGAAGCAGCTGCCGAACTTTGCGTTGGCGCTCCCGGCGCTGGCGGCGAGTGCGCACGCGGCTCGTGCGTACGTCAAGGGCACCGATGAGGACGCGGCGTGGGTGAGGAAGGAGTCGCTCCGACCGTTCATGCTCCAGTGGTGCGTCATGGCCCTCGCCGCGGTTACAGTCATGCACGTCCAGGTTGCCACGCGGTTCCTCTCCGTCGCGCCCGCGGTGTACTGGTACCTGGTACGGGTCGGAGCGAACGAGGGGTCGGGGACACGACGGATGCGACGAGTGGTGAGCACGTACTGCGTGGTGTTCGGGCTTCTCGGTGCACTTATGTTCCCGACGTTCTACCCGTGGACGTGATGTGTGATGCGCGTTTAATCACGCTTAGACTAGCGGCTAGTTTAGATGAACCAAACGGTTTGGTCACTCCACCATGGCGTCGGCCCGTTCCTCTGACGCTGCCAAGGCTTCCTCCACCGCCTCCTTCAGCCCGGCCGGTGCGTTCCCCATCGCCTCCGTCGCCTTCTTCGTCCATTCCCTCAGGTCATCGAGCCTTTCCCGTTTTTGCTTCGCCTGCTCGGTCAGCGCGTGCTCCAGCGTCGACCTCGCCTGCGACGGACGCACCGCGTTTAGTAGGTGATGAATGTTGTTCACCAGCAACGAGATCTCCTCAACCCTGCGCTCGTACTGGCTCGGGGCTTGCACCATGTTGGCCACGAGCGCGGTGAAGCGTGTGAGGAGTTCCTTGTTCAGCCGTTTAAGTTCCTCGCGTATGTCTGGGAAATCGAAGTGGGACATCGAGTCAGCGTGAGTTGGTCGGGCGGTCGGGATGTTTTCTGGTTCTCTGGGGCGGGATCTACCGCTTCGCTCACCTCCGTCGGTGGTGTACAGCTTCGCGCTGTGCAGCACGTCCTCCACCTTCTCGGTCTGTTGATTGTCACGAGGTGAACGTCGAGGGGAGTGTCAGTGGAAATCATAGGGCGAGCGGAAGGAAGCATTTGGGGAGCTGACGGGAGGAGATTATTAGGGCAACACGGCTCGTACCGTGTGCGTCGCGCCGAACGCGGTATATTGCCCAACCACCGGCGGGGGAGGACCAGGGGGCGGCTCCTCTCTCGCCGGATCGTACAGCTTATAGAAGCTGGGAGGTGGAGGGTGCACCATGGCAGTCCTCACCGTCGCCACCCCTCCGCGCGCGTCACTCACTGAACGTCTCAAGATCGTTTTCGTCTCTCACGTAAAAGTGTCTAAAAAATATAATCAGGCTCCTCCTCGGGCCACGGCGGCGGCGGTCCGTCGACGCACCATCTTCATCGGCGGCAGCTCCTCCCACGCACCATCGCCCTCCTCAACACACTTCCCACCACCCACCCGTGTCCGGAACGCCGCGCCCGTCCACCGGCCACGAGTGCTCCCCCCGACGCAGTACACCCACCCCGAGTGGGCGCACATCGCGAAACCGTACCACTCCGGCAGGGGTAACCCGCACAGCCTCTCGTACCCGTCACCAGCCGGGTCGTACCTCCACAGCGCACCAGCCTCACCCACCCGCGGGTCCTTACCCCCGCGCTTCGTCGACTTGGTCCCCTCGGGGTTATCCGCGCCCCACGTGCACACAAACACAAAGTCCCCGTCGCTACACGCGCACGCGCACGCGCCAAATGGAAGCGGGCGAATGTCGTGCCACGCATCCGCGCTCGGATCGTACGCCTCGGCACCCGCGATGGGCCCGACGCGCGCCTCATCCCCGATGCGACCCCCGAAGACGAAGAGGCGACCGTCGGGTAGACCCGCCGCACCGTGGAGCTTGCGCGGGGTGTTCAGCGGCGCCAGTGTAGTCCAAGTCGTCGAGGTGTTATCTGTCCGGAGGTTGAGGAAATCCACGGCTCCCGTGCACGAGTTCCCGTCGGCCCATCCCCCGATGGCGCACACGCCCCAGTCCCCGGTGTTACACGCGCTGACCGCGTGCCTCGCCTCGGCGACGACCCCCGCGTTTCTCCACTTCGAGTCCACGTCTGAAGACGTATCCGAAACCACGTCCAGGGCCTCGGCGGTGGCGAGGTTGCTCTTGATCCCGCCGCCCGCGATTGCGTACACGACTCCGTTCGCCGCCGCTAACCCGTGGCTGCCCCGTGGATCTGAGATGTGAGGCCCGCGCTCCCAACGTTTCCGTCGTAGGGAGTAACGCTCGGTGACACCCACGGTCTGCCCGCGGTTACGTCCACCCGCCACGTACACGTACAGGTCATCCTCGAGGGATGAAACCGTTTCAGGGTGCTCGAGTGAAACCTTGCGCTCAATTTCGTCGGCGAGACCGTCGACGCCGTTGACCGTTCCGTTCATCGCCCCGGTGACCCCGGTTCCGTCGTTGGGGTCACGCACGGGCTGTGCGGCGGGTGCCAACGCGTCATCCACGACGGCGGACTGGTGGGCCTTGACCGCGTGTTCGCACTCCCACGCCCTGTGCCCGTGGTGTCCGCACCAGTGGCAGTGATCGTGATCGAACATGCACATCCCGAACTTCACCCGCCGGATGCACCCCTCCGCGGCGTAATTGTGGAAGCGGCAAATCTCCACGTCACCCGCCACGAACCTCGGCGGGTACTTCAACGGGTACCGGGCGAATAGCTCCGACGCCGGTCGCGCGCTCTTGGCGACGTGCGCACGTTTAAACGCGGACCTCGCCCGTACGTTGCTCACCTCCCGTTCGCATGTTTTCCGCCAGAAAGACGTCGACGAGCCCGAGGCGGTGACCACGACGGCGTCCACCCACCTCGAATCGGACCCGTCCGTCTCGTAGTCATCTGCATCATCCGTCTCCGGAGGCTCCTCGCGTTCTCGTTCGGGGACGGAGAACCGGGTCACGGTCGTCGCACCCGCCAGACCCGGGAACGGCACCTCGGCGTCGGCCATTGCGTCGTGCAGCGCCTCGCACTTGACGACGATGAAGTGGGGCGACGCGCTTTTCGCGACCGCCGGGAGGAGCCTGACGAGCGCCTCGGCCGCGCGAACCCCTCCTATGTCCACGAACACGTTCACGGCTCCCTCGATCTCCCTGGCGAGAAGGGCCGGGTCCTCGAGCGCGTCCAGGCGCTCGAACCGCAGGTCGGGTCTCGACGCGCTCGACTGGTCCACGAAATGTTTCGATACGTCTATGCCCAGCACCGCATCCTTGCCCGCGGCTTGGGCCATGAGCGCGGTGGCGTCGCCGTACGCGCTACCGATGTCGACGGTCTTCTCCCCAGATATCGGCACGCACGAAGCCAGGCGCCTGTACGCCTTGGTGGAGCGGCACACGAGCACTTTAGGCCGATCGGACTGGTGGAGCCTCGCCGCCGCCGCGGTAGGGCCCGCGCCGAAGGTGGGACGTTCACCGAGCGGATCCTCGTGCACGCGAAAGAACTCGTACGGCGAGAGAGCCACCGTCGCGGCATCCACCGCGCGCTCCGCCGCCGCGTCAGAGCCGCCGTCCATGTCTCCGCCTCGCGCCCCCGACCCTTCGCCTTCACGCGCTTCACCCAAAAGTGCACGGAGCGAGTCGAGCTCAGGCACTTTAAAGCGCGCCCGGTGGCCTCCTCGTGTCGCATCGTTATCCACTGGCCAACCGCGCGGCGACGACCGACAACCACCGACGTTCGCCATGGTTCTCAAGACCAGGGTCACCGAGTTGCTCAAGATCGAGCACCCGATCATCCAAGGGGGCATGCATCACGTCGGATACGCCACCCTCGCGGCGGCGGTATCCAACGCCGGCGGGCTCGGCACCGTCACCGCCCTGACCCAGCGCACCCCCGAGCTCCTCCGCGCCGAGATCCAGGCGTGCAAGGCTCTCTTAAAGCCGGGGAAGCCGTTCGCGGTGAACTTTACCCTCCTGCCGAGCCTCGCGCCCCCAGACTACGGCTCGTACGCGCAGGTCATCGTCGACGAGAAGGTCCCGGTGGTGGAGACCGCCGGGCGGAATCCGGGCGAGTGGATATCCTTCTTCAAGAAGCACGGCATCACGGTGGTGCACAAGTGCGTGGCGATCAAGCACGCGCTCACCGCCGAGCGTCTCGGCGCCGATTGCATATCCATGGACGGGTTCGAGTGCGCGGGGCACCCGGGCGAGGACGACGTGGGCAACCTCGTGCTCCTGGCCAAGGCGAGGACGGCGTTGAAGATCCCTTACGTGGCGTCGGGCGGGGTGGGCACGGGGACGCAGCTCGCCGCGTGTCTCGCGCTCGGAGCCGACGGGGTTAACATGGGAACACGGTTCATGGCCACGAAAGAGGCGCCCATACACGACGGGATCAAGGACGCGTTGGTCAAGGGCAACGAGAGGAGCACGACGCTGGTGATGAAATCGGTGGGTAACACGGAGAGGGTGTACAAAAACGGCGTGGCGAAGGAGGTGCAGGACATCGAACGAGTGAACCCGGGTAAGATCGACGCCATACGGCACCTTGTCAGCGGCGAGAACTACAGGAAGAGCTTCCAGGAGAGCGGTGACCCGGAGAGCAGCGTGTGGTCGTGCGGGGTGGTCATGGGCCTCATCGACGACGTGCCCACTTGCGCAGAACTGGTCAGACGGATGGTGGCAGACGCGGAGCGGGTCATCACCGACAGGTTACCCTCGATGGTGCATGGGCGGAGCAGGCTGTGATTGATTGTGATTGATTGATTGACGACGGATCGATTTGATATAAATACAGCTCGAACGTCCCTCTCTCCGCGTCTGGGCTAATAAGCAGTTCTTTGCAACTCTCGAGTCAAACCCGTTCCCCTCCTCATCCTTTAAACATCAACCTCCCCAACTCACAGACTCCGAATGATCTTCTCGGTGGATTCGTCCGTGTTGAGCAGCACGAACCTGTGCGAGTTGAGCGTCACGGTGGCGCCGACGTGAAAGTCCCTCGCCACGTAAGGCGCCCGGGCCCCCGGCTTCTTAACCGGCTCGAGCGTGCGCTCCAGGAACTTTCCGCCGATGATGCCGCTGTTGGACATGGGCGGCTCGTACACGCCGATCGTGCCGTCGACCAGGTAGTAGGTCACGATGAACCTCCGTTCGTCGTTGGGGGAAACCAGCCCGGGCCCGGCGAACGCCGCGTTGAACCGGAGCTCCTTGCCAAAGTTCTTCTCAAAGTGGCGCAGGTCGGTGGGCCCGCGCTTGGGCACCAGCGAGTGGCAGTTGCGGAGCGAGTCCACGTCGGAGCCGAACCCGTTGGGAGGCGGGTCGACGACTGTGCGCTTCATGGCACCGTCGTCAAGGGGCTTGGGCGCCATCTCGAGAATCGTCCTGCCGAGGACTTTGACGTAGTACGCTCGCGTGAAGTCGTCGCAGTCGTGCACAGTCAGGTTACGGCCGTAGACGCCGATCGGCTTCCCCATCACGACGTCGCTCGGCTTGAGGAACGTCACGTTCTTCTCCCCGGGTGGGCCGACGGCGAACGCGCCACCCGCCGGTAACTTGCTGCGGGCGAGCATCTTGGGGAACGGGTCTCGGCCCGGCGCCTCCTCCTCGAGAACCTCCACGGTGCCATCCGCGAGGAAGTAGTTGAGGGTGTAGTGGACGATCCCCTGGACGCTGTCGTCCCACGAGCACTTGAAAGAGAGGACATCCTTGGTGAACGGGTCCCGCGCCGGTTCCGCCGGATCAGTCGATGCCGACGACCCGATGACAACCTCGACGGGGTCAGCCGCGAAGACGCGCTGACCGCCGACGCCGCGCACGCCCATGCCGATGGTACCCAGCACGCCGGGTCCCTCATCGACGAGCGCGGCGGGGAATGGCTGGTCGGGGGCGACGGCGATACCCTCGGTTTGGAGAAAGTCGCGGGTGAACGCGTCGGCGCACACCACGTTGTAGACGCGGCCGTATATCGTGACGGGTCGGCCAATCTGGAAGTCCGCGATGGCGAGGGGGGTGCCGGACGCGCCCACCGCGGCGTGGCGTTTCAGTATACGGCCCTGGACGATGCCGCTGTTGTCCGTCTTGTTCTCGTGCACGTCCACAGTGCCGTCCTCGAGGTGGAACCGGATCACGCACTGCCTGTGGCGGTCGCGGCCATCCAGCGCCTTTTCGGTGAAGTACGCTCCGTACGACAGTGACTGGCCGTCGTACGCGACCCACGCGGGGGTGGCGCTGCCTTCGCCGAGGTTCATGTCTCCGAGGGCTGCGACCGCGGGGGCGCCGGGCGGTGGTGCGGGACCGTTCTGCGGGTCGACCGATACGGACCCCTTGACGTGGTCCGCGAGCGTGGTCTTCTTGTCAGTCAGCGGGCGACCTTGCGTGGCGAGCTTCTCGTCGCCCGCCATGCGTGAGGTGACGGGGCGGTCGGGGTGGGACTGATCGGGAAGGCCGGAGACGAAGATGCCGCCGCCGGCATAGTTGAGCGTCTGCGGGAGCTTCCTCGCCTGCGTCTGTCGATGGGAGGTTGACGATGGGAGAGGCGCATTGTTAGAATCTCTCGGGGGGACCAAAAAGGAGGGCGTCATCTGTCGGGCGACGGGCGGTGTCGCGCGTTCGGACCAGGGTTCGCGCGCGGAGACTTACCCCGGGGAGCGTCAGGTTGTACCCCGGAAGCAGGGGGATGTTCTCGTCGTTACCCATGGGGCACGTGCGGGTCTTTCTGGCGCCCGCGGTTTCGCGACGTGAAAATTTGGCGCTGAAACGCAAAAATTGGCGCCCGCGGCGCGTGTCAGGGGAGGACCTGCGCCTTTTGGTTTTCTTCGCTCTTCGATCGCGTCCCTCGATCACGGATTCGGGTCACTTCTCGCCGCGCCACACGATGCCAGGGTTCGACTACAGCAAGTGGGACAACCTCGAGTTGTCCGACGACGAGGATCACCACCCCGGCGCGCAGTTCATCGAGGCCAACACCCTGCGTCGCATCAAGCGGGAGGCGCACGAGAACAAAGAGAAGGAGCGCCTGGACAAGATCGAGTCGCTGGAGAAGCAGATCCGCAAGAACGAGCGGAAGATCAAGACGCTCTCCGAGGAGGATCCCGCCGCCAACGAGGCGGAGATCGCAACGCTCACATCCGCCAACGAAACCTTCCAGTCCGAGGTGGACACCGAACGGCGCCAGAAGAAGTTCAACGCCGAGGAGGCTGTGCGAGACGCGTGGTCGCACTCGCTCGTGGGCGCCGCGTGCAAGCCCGACGCGGGACCGGAGAAGCTGGACTACGAGACCTTCGCCAAGAAGTACGGCGACCAACTCGATGGACTGGCGGTCAAAGACTTCGGCTCGGGGTACGAGGAGATGGGGGACTACTTCAGGGACAACTCGCACCTTCTCACCGAGCACGCCATGGGCTACATGCTGCTCAAGTGCCTCTACATGGAGATGGAAGGTAACACGCTGGGCATGCGACGCGGTGCCCGCGCGGGGTACGCGCTCAAGTCCATCGTCGACTTCGCCGAGGCGTCCAAACGGTCCATGAAGGACGCGGCGCCCGCCTTCTTCATACGCATGAACGACCCGGAGGTGGCCAAAGAGTACGAGAAGATGTACGAAGACTACGTGGACAAACTTCAGAACCGAGCGGTGGAGAAGAAGAAGGAAGAGGAAGTCGCGGCGGCGGAGGAGGCCACACGGACGCTGCAGATCAAGGGTGAGGATACGGCGCTGGAGGATGTGCCGCGGGAGGAACGTCTGGGCCCCGGGGGTCTGGACCCGGTTGAGGTGTTCGAGTCGCTGCCAACGGCGATGCAGGAAGCGTTTGAGAGCGGCAGCATCGACAAGCTCCGCGAGTACGTCAACGGTTTGCCCATGGAGGATGCGAAGCGCCACATGAAACGGATGGTGGACAGCGGGCTGTGGGTGCCCGCCCCGGGAGAGGATCCGGGTCTCGCGCTGCGTTGACGGGTTATACGTGGGTAACAGAGCCGTGCGCCTTTGATACAAAAAATATGCTACGAACTGAAATTACACTAGCCGCCTCCTCGACAGAGTGCGTTCACGGCCCGGGCGCCGGAAGCCTGCGCATGAACCACTCGATCTCCTCCGAGTACGTCGACGCCTCCGGGTCCGTCGTCCCGGTCGTCTCGTTCACCTCGTCGTACAGGACGAGTGGGTCCATGACGCGAAGGTCGTAGGTCGGGGTGCGACGGAACTGGGTGAGTCCGTCGTCCGACTCGGTGTTTGATTCGCCGATGGGCTCACCCTCCTCGCTCACCGGCTCACCCTTGTTGTTGACGTAACTCCGTCTGGCATCCACCAACACCAGCTTCGGCTCCGTCGCGTCGCGGTCGTGGAACACCTCACGGACGTAGATACGACCCAAGCCCACTCTGGTCGCCGCGGCGTACACCGCACCCGCCCTGTCACTGGGGTAAATCATGTGCATCGCCGGGTCACTTCCGGGTCCCGAGGCGTCCGTTAAAGGCTTCAAGAGCTTCTCCCCCGCGGCGAAGAATTCATCCAGGCCCGCGGTGGTCTCGTAGTGCGCCAGACGTTTCTCGTTGCGTATGGGCTTCGTCCCTCTCTTGATGTCCTCCTTTGGGAAGTGAGGCGGTTTGCACACGACGGCGTCGCAGTTTCCTATCCAGTCGCCGGCGTTCGCGTCGGCACCCGCCCACCGCTCGTCGCTGACCTCGTCGTTGACCTCGTCGTTGACCTCGAGCTCCACGCCGACTCTGTCACCCTCCACGTTGAGCTGCACCCTCACCCTCTGTGTCACCTCCGTGTCATCCTCGTCCTCATCAGTTTTGAGGTTCTCATTTTTTGACTTTTCTTTTTGGAAGGTACCGGCGGATACGTCCCCGAGGCAGACGGTGACACCCTCGCCGACGCCGTTGAGCGCCGCGTTCCGCGCGCACCGCCTCGTCAGTCCAACCTGGTTCTCCACCAACAGAACCCTGGGCCCAACAGAGTCCTTGGCGAACCCACCGCGCACCGCGAGGGACAGGCCGACGACACCCGCGCCCGCTCCGAGGTCCGCTATCCTCGGAGCGTGCAGCTCCTTCTTATGACCGAACAGCCCCGCCTTGGTCTCCACGCCGCTCCACGGGATCTGTCCGGCGACGTGTGCGGCGAGAACTAAGGAGTCCGAGTTGCACCTGTACCCTTTCCTCGCCTGCAGCAGGAGGAGCCTGTGCTTGAACATGACGTCCAGGGTCTCGTCCGGCGCGGGCGCCACCGAGGCGTCGGGCACCTTCCTCGGGTCGAGCTCGTCGCCGCGCCAACCCTCGCTCCTCTCACTGAGGGACGACTCGAGCGCGCGCTCGAGCGTGTCGCACTGGTGGACCACCATGCGTCGCGTCGTGGAGGTCACCGCGCCTCCAACGTCCGGCGGGGACGCGAGCGGTGAGAACGAGGTGATCTTGAATATGCCCCGTCGCATCCTTATGAACGCTCGAAGTGCCTCGGGGGTGACCTTCGAGCCCTTCCGCAGCGGTCCCTTGGCGCTCGCGGTATCTTCCACGGCCATCTCATCCGCGTCGTCCTCCACGTCGACCGGCTCCTGCGTCGACACCGCGGGTGCGACGCGGGTGGAACGCGAGGTTCGCGAATTGGTTTTGGATAATTTGCTCGGCAACCTCCTGAAGACGGGGGCGCGCGCGACGGTGCGAACCGCGGCGTGGGGCACGGACCAGGCTCGAGCGTGCGAATGCGGTACCAGCACGCGCGCGCGCGTGAAGCTGGACATGGCCGGGCTACGTCTCGGCGTTGTCTCGTGTGCTTCAGACGACTGACGTGGAGGAACTTTCAAACCGTCAAATAAACGGCCCGCTCCCGAACAATTTTTGTCAAGCCGACCGCGGCCGGACAATCGACGACGTCATCAAGGGTGAGACACGGACGGAGCGAGGTTGAGGCGAGGACACCTATCGGTTTGGCAATATCCTAAGCGTTTTTATTTATTGACACGGTGCACCATCGACCTCATCCAACACACGCCGCACCCTCTAATAAAGAATCACAGCGAGCCCCGGCCGCGCGGCCCAGGACCCAACACCAACCCCGAAACCCTCCTTTTCGCGCAGCGCTCCCCTCCAATCGTCTCACACGCGAGACAATCCCTGAAAGCGTCTCCATTTACGCGGTGAGGAGGCCCTTCTCGCGGCGAAGGTCCTGCTTGTACTTGGACATGCGGGACTTACGCCTCGCGCCGGTGTTCTTGTGAAGCACCCCCTTGCCAATGGCCTTGTCCACCGCCTTGGTCGCCTCCGAGATGAGCTTCTCGAGCTCGCCAATCTCCTCGTCAGTGCACGCAGCCTGCGCGCCGAGCGCGGACGCCTTGAGGAACACCTTCTTCATGCGGGTAGTAATCTCGCTCTTCCTCATCTTGTTGCTGAGGCGCTCGTTGCGGGACTGTTGAAAAGAGTGGATTGAGAGGGGCGGAGGTCAGCGAGAGTCACTGGAAAATTCGTCACCGAGGAAAAAGGTTTTAGGGTCTCGGTTTTCCGCGGCGACGTGTCGCGCCGGCGTCCGACGACGCGACGCAGACGCGACGCGAGTCCGCCGAACGCGCGAGCCCTCCGATGTTCACTCGAAGGACTCGACCGATACGCGCGGCCGATACGCCACCCCGAACGGTGACGCCGCCCGTTTCCGGGTCCAAGGGTGGGTGGCACGCACCTGAATCGTGCGAGCCTTTTTGTTCTGCTTCGCCTCGACGGTGAAGACCGCGCGGGCGGAGACGCGAGCCGCGGGGACGGGCACGAAGGCGGCGACGGCCTTCTTGAAGCCAAGGCCGGCGGCCTTGGCGGGCGCCGCGATGGAAAGGGACGAGAACGCGTTGACGAGCGCCATGTTCCGAGTAGCAATGGGTCGTCGCGCTTTTGCGAGTGGATAAAATGAGGGTCTGGTAGCCTATTTGGGGGGCCCATATTCATAAACAACATGTTTGGCAAATAAAACAACCATTCATCAAGCGTCGCCAACGAGCGTCATACGTCACTCGCACGTCCCACGATGATGCGTCAGACCGCGCTCGTTCTCGGCCGACGTGCCGCCGCGGCCTCTAAGGTCGCGGCCACCGGCCTCGTCGAGTCCGCGCTCGTCGGTTCCGCCGCGAGGTCCGCGCCGATTGCCAGGGGCATCGCCACCGGAGCTTCCAGGATCGCCTCGCCGCCCGGCTCGTCGCGCTTCCTGACCGGCGCGGCCGCGTTCGGCGGGCTCTTCGCGGCGTCCGCGACGATGGCGACCGCGTCGAACCTCGTGGACGTCGAGACCCTGCCCCAGGCCAAGGCTGCGGTTCCCAAGGTGCGCGTTCAAGCCATCGATCTCGACGTCATCTTGCCCCTATTCGTCGCCGAGCAAAATATCTCACCACCGTCCACCGATCCCAATCACAACAGGAGAAGATGCCGTTCAGCAAGGTGACGCTGTACCAGTACGACGTGTGCCCCTTCTGCAACAAGGTGAAGGCGTACTTGGACTACCGCGGCATCCCGTACGACGTCGTGGAGGTCAACCCGCTGACCAAGTCCGAGATCAAGTTCAGTAAGGAATACACCAAGGTTCCCATCGTCACGGTGGACGACGAGCAGCTCAACGACAGCAAACACATCATCGCCACGCTGGACGCACGTCTGGGTAATATCGCACCCCCCGGGTTCATCGGCGGTAAGGCTGCGCAGGAGAAGGAAGAGAAGTGGGCCAAGTGGGTGGATGAACGGTTCGTCCACGTCATCACCCCGAACATCTACCGCACGTGGACCGAAGCGTTCAAATCCTTCGACTACATCACCGAGCGGGGTAAGTTTGGCTGGGTGGAGCGTCAGAGCGTGCGTCTCTCCGGCGCCGTCTCCATGTACCTCATCAGCCAGAACGTGCTGAAGAAGAGGCACGGCATCGAGGACGAGAGGGCCGAGCTGTACAAGTGCCTGGAGGACTGGATGGACAACGGCGTGGGATCCTCCGCGTTTTGCGGCGGCGACGTGCCGAACGTCGCGGACATCAGCGTGTTTGGCGTGCTACGGGCGGTGAAGACCTTCGAGACGTTCGACGACGCGTTGGCGAACGTTAAGAGCGTGGAGGGATGGTACAGGAGGATGGAGAAGGAGGTTGGAGAGGCGACCAGGACCGACGGCGTCGCCAACTAAGCGGGCATAGTGCTGTGTAAAACCACCAATTTTTTCATGATTTCTCGGTTCCCCCGACTTTATTTTCAATCGTGGCACCCCTCGGCACCACAACGGCGGGCGCTACGCGCTCGCGCGCCCCGTAAAAGCTGTCTTCCACCAACTTTTTCTACCCACCGCCCGCCATGGCCTCCCCCGCAGAGGAGGCGCAGGTGCGCGAAGCGACGAGACGGGTCATCCAGGGCGTGGATCTCGAGACGGTCAAGGAGAAGCAGATCGTCGAGATGGTCGAGGCGCAGCTCGGGATCTTGCTCGGTGACGACGAGGCGCTGATGGCGTGCCTCCAGGAAGAGATCGAGACGTTTCTGCTCGACGACACCGCCGTGGCCAAGGCGGGCCCGGGACAGACGAAGCCCAAGACCGCGGCGGCCAAGCGGCGACGGAGCGTCGTCGAGGACGAGGACGATTTCAACGAAGATCCCGAGGATGGCGACTGGGACCACACCCAGGAGGATGAAGACGACGACGTGGACCTGGACGAGGACGAGTTGGAGCCCAAGAAGCGCAAGGACGACATGAACGCCGCGAGGGAGAAGTGGAGCGAGCCCGCGCCGGCTCCCACCGGCAACGTCGTGCTCACAGCCGGTGCCCCCGCCGCGCCGGTCCCCGGAGCGCCAGTCCCCGAGGACAAGCTCCTCACCGCGCTCCAGCTCAAGGGTGACGACGGAGCGACCGCGAAGGAACTCGCGGGGTTCCTCAAGATTGGCAAGTCCGAGGTCAACAAGGCCCTGTACAGGCTGCAGTCGTCCGGGAAGGTCAAGAGCGACGCCAGCGGCGGGGGGGCGCCCACGTGGAGAGCGGGCGCCGTGACTTTACCCGGCGCCGCCTCCGCCCCTGTTGTAGGGGCGTCTCACGCGGCTCCCTACGCTGCCCCTGTCGTACCCGACGCACCCGCGGCTCCCTCTGCTGCCCCTGTCGTACCCACGAACCAGGGCAAGGATGCGGTGACAGGTCAGATATGCGCCCTGTCCCGCGCCAGGCGGTGCACGGTGAGCGACTTCCGCGGTAAGAAGTACGTCGGACTGAGGGAATACTACGAGAAGGACGGCGTTTGGCTCCCTGGCAAGAAGGGTATCAGCCTCCCGTACGAGCAGTGGGGCCAGTTGCGGGCTAAGATTGGGGAGGTGAACCAGAGGATCGCGGACATCGGCGCCGGGAACTCCCCTAGTGACGCGACGGTGTGCGTGCTCGGCCGGGACCGAAGGGTGACGGTGGACGTCTTCAAGGGGTCGGTGATGGTCGGGATCAGGGAATTCTACGAGAAGGACGGCGCCAAGCTGCCGGGGAAGAAGGGGATCTCGCTGTCGAAGGATCAGTGGGAGCAGGTGTCCAAGCACGAGGGCACGATCGAGGCTGCGTGCGTCGGGCAGTGAGCGCACACGCGATGATACGTAGACAATGAATTTTCAATCTCATTTGTTCGTTTTTCATTCGTTCGTGCTTCATTCGTTGCCTGCTTGGCAGGGGGAGAAATTTGAAGAGGGAAGCACTTCACCTTTTCCTTCGAAGGATCAATATCGACCCCATCTGTTCAAGGGCAGATGGGGTGTCAGAAGGAAAAGGTGAAGTCCGCCGTAGCGACCGTGTTGACTTCAAATTCCTCCCCCAGAGCAGCCTCATTTTCCTCGCCCGTCTCAGCGAGGGTCAGCCTCACCGTCGGACGGCTCCACGTTCCTCGCCGGCGGTTCGAACCAGCTCCCGATGGACTGGCGGGAGTTATCGATGACCACGCTTTCGAGCGTGTAGTACTCCCCGTCATCGCCCACGTCCCGCATCTTTTCCTCCATGGCGGTGACCGGCTCGGATTGGTACTCGACTCGTTCCCACACCGCAAAGTCTTCACCCGCCACCGCGAGGGACCACTCGGGTTCGTTCGGGAGAAGCTCGACGGGCATCTCGAACCGTGGCCCGAGCTTGACCGTCAGCATCTTGCCCACCTTGGCCACGTAGAGGTCGTCCTCCGCCATCAAGATCCGAACCCTGGCGTCGGGGCACACGCAGCACCTCCGACGAAGGTCAATCAGGCGCTTGATGACGTCGGAGAGCACGGGGTCGTTCTCATCCCACAGGTGCGGGCCAAACACGCACGGTATCCCGGGGTGGGTCAGGATGTAGGCGTACCCGAGCGCGAGCCGGTCGGCGGGGAAGGGCCAGTGGTTCTGGGGTTCCCCGGTGTCGTGGTTGTCCACGAAGGTCACCGCGCGGGATGGGACCCAGCCTAAGAGACCGGCGGGGCGGGCGGCGGGGTCGCGGAGGCGGTAAAATTCACCGTGTTCCACCGCGCGCTGCAGGATACCTTTGGTGGGGAAGTCGAAGAGCGCGCACGTGCCGTGCGTGGCGGCGAGCCACTCCACCAGCTTACCCCTCGGCCCGTCCTGGTTGTAGTTCAGGTAAGAACCCTCCCAGCTCAGATCGACCCAGTTCTCGCCGACGCAAAAGTCACCGCGCGACGTGGTCTCCTTGACGTACTCCTCCGTGTACTCGGGGGCGTACCCGCGGACGAAATCGAACCTGAACCCGCCGAACCCGACGTCAGCGCGGAGCCACCTGAGCCAGCGCTTGAGGGTGGTGCGCAGCTCACCATTGGCGTGGTCTAGGTCCGGGGCGGCGTCGTAGTTGTCGCCCGAGTCCTCGTGGCCGCTGCCGTGGAACTCCGGGTCGTTGCACGTGATCATGTGCCGGCCCCAGTGCACGGGGGTCCCCGCGTGGTCCACTTCGTCGCTGTACACGTTGTAGACACCCTCGGGTCCTTTCTCGTCCGCGGTGCGGTGGTTGATGACTATGTCGCACACGCTGACGATGCCAGCCTTGTTCAGTGCCGCGTTGAGAGCCACGAGCTCAGCCATGGATCCGTAGGCGCTCGAGTCGAGGTTCCACAGGTGCCCGGGGAGGTACCCCTCGGGCGACACCGAGTGGGAGGGAGGGGGCAGCCAGAGGTGGGTGACGCCCGCGGCGGCGATGTCGGGAACCATGTCCAGGAGCCTGCGCCACCACCCCCGATCTTCAGTCTTGGAGGATACCCAGTCGAACCCTTGCATCAGAACCACGCCGCGGTACCCGTCGTCCGGCTTGGAGCACACCTCGAGGAGCTCCGGTGGGACGATTTCATCCAGCGGCGCGTTGGGTTCATCGTGCAGCGCGAGCGTTTCCTCGGGGTTGTATTCCACCGGGGCGTAGTTCTCACCGCGCTGCAGTGCGAGGTTGGGGTCGTATCCGTACCTGCAGACGCCGCACTTGGCGTTCGCGGAGGTTGGCGTGTGCCGGCGCGTGCCCGTGGCCGGCGCGGGACCGTCGGTGGTCTCGTTCCATCCCTTGAGTCCCTCCTCGTTCTTTTCTATCGCCTCGTTTCTTCCCTGCGCAGAGGCTCGGTCGGCGGCTGCGCGCTTCGCACCCTCGTACTTGGCGTAGTGTATCGCGGCGTCGTCCTGTAGCTTCTCGATGTCACCCGCGAGGCGGTCCCACGCCGGATCGGAGGAGGCGCTCGGTCGTTCGAAGGCGCTCTCGGCGGTCGGGTCGTGGTCGGAGCGCTCG
>Ga0315315_10001635_pt1 | contig 20587 bp, 22 predicted proteins | sample M140m3416metaG_FD_203699 | JGI IMG/M metagenome (GOLD analysis project Ga0315315, IMG submission 203699) | Ammonia-oxidizing marine archaeal communities from Monterey Bay, California, United States - M1 40m 3416 | ecosystem: Environmental > Aquatic > Marine > Intertidal zone | place: USA...
TTAGGTACTAAAAATCTTTCTAACATTTCTCTCTCCAAACTATAAATTAAATTAAATAATATGAGTTATAATTTTGTAATATACCTTATTCTAAAAGTTTTTAATATAATAAAAACTCTAAAAATGGAGTTATATTATGCCCCCATAGCTCAGTGGCTAGAGCAGATCCCTCTTAAGGATAAGGTCCAAGGTTCGAATCCTTGTGGGGGTACCAAAACTATAAAATCTTTTCTAAAAATTATTATATTTTTCGTATTGCTTACACTAGTAAATAGTAGTAAGGTTTCATCAGTATATAATAAAGGTCTAATAATTGTTTAATCCATTCAGCAAATCTCCAAATAATAATGAAATTAATTATTTAGCATCTTTAAAATATCCAGACTTTTTTAGAATGTGGTTAGCTGGATTATTTGCCGGGTCATCACATTGGGCTCTAATTGTTGTAAGAGGATGGGTTGTGTACCAAATATCTGATAGCAGTATGTTAGTAGGATTAGTTACATTTTCAGCAATGATACCGCAAGTTTTAGTAAATCCTTTTGTAGGTTATTTAGCTGATAAATTTCAGAGGCGAAGGATATTACAATTTATGTTCTTCATAAACTTTATACACAATTTAGCACTTGCAATTTTGTATTTTATGGATTTGATTCTTCCTTTGCATTTAGTGATTCTTGCTTTCATACAAGGTTCAGCAAGGGCTTCACAGATGCCTTCGGGACAAGCTTTAGTTCCAAATATCGTTCCTAAAGAAAATCTTTTAAATGCAGTCTCTTTAAATATGTCTACAGTTCATGCAACAAGATTACTAGGACCACTAGCAATAATGCCTTTTTTAAATTATTTGGGAGAAAATGAAAATTCAATAAGTGGAACAGACATAGCTTTTTTTATTTGTACAGGTTTCTATGCTTTGAGTTTTATTTTTGCTCTTATGATTAAGAATCCATCTACAGGAAAAGTAAACTCTGAATCTTTTATAAAAGGTTTTACAGAAGGATTAAAATTTGTTCATAATAGTAGACCAATTTTAATTGTAATTGGTATAACAACATTACATTGTATGCTCACTATGTCATTTGAATCAGTATTGCCATTTTTCTCTGTAAATAAATTAGGCGAAGAAGGATTAGCTGTAAGTTTTTTAATGATGTTTGTAGGAGTAGGATCTTTGATAGCATCTCTTTTCTTAGCAGGAGCTAATGATGAAAAATTAAAAGGTAAAACTTTCTATATTTTTGCACTCATGAGTGGTATAGCACCAATAATATTAGGAACGTCAACAAATCTTTATCTCTCATTATTTGCAACAATGTTGATGGGAGTTGGCCAAGCTGGATTCATGATAATCTCACATACAATAATACAATTAATATCTCCAGATTATGCTAGAGGAAGAATAGCAGGTATATATGCAATGTATGCAGGAGGAAGTATGGCATTATTTAATTTCTTAAATGGGCTTTCTGCAGATTTTATTGATCCTGGATTTTCAATCGCAGCACAAGGGATTCTATTTACTTTAATTGTGATTTTTACTAAAAATGAAGAAATTTTACGAGCAATATACTCTGGAAAATCTAGAAAGTTTGCTGCTTAATTATCTCATTCTGTTTTTTGAGCTCCACATATCTGGATTTTTACCCAAATAGTGCTTAATATTTTCGGTTGCTTTAGAAAGTCTTATTATGATTTCTTGATCCAAATTATACTCAAATGCTGGAAGATTTAATTTAAGTTCATTTGAGTTGCGAGCACCAACTAATAAAGATGTAACATTAGATTGATGTCTAACCCAAGCTAATGATATCTTTGCTGTATTCTCTCCAAGTTCATTAGATATTTTTTTAATTTCTTCTATTGCAAGAAAAAGATCTTTTTCACAACCAATCTCTCCATGTTTTGCTAAAGGTCTTTCATGATTAAATAATCTTGATCTAGATATACCATTTGGAACATCTTCTACTGATTTATATCTTCCAGTTAATAATCCTTGAGCTAAAGGACTATAACATATCATACCTATATTATTATTTTTTGATTCGGGTAAGATTTCGTGCTCAATAGGCCTCCAAAGTAAATTATAAGGAATTTGATTAGTGGTTATATCTGAAAATTTCAAAACATCATTAAGATCTAGCACACCAAAATTACAAACCCCTATTGCTCTTATTTTTCCTTTTTCAACTAGACTATTTAATACATTCATTGAATCTTCAATATTTACATTATGATTAGGCCAGTGTATTTGGTATAAATCTATATAGTCCGTAGATAATCTATTTAGGCTATTATCACAAGCTTTTTCAATTTGGTCAGGAATCAAGTTAGGAGGAGATATTTTAGTTGCTATAACTGAATTAGATCTATTACTTTTCAGAGCTTCTCCTAAAACCTCTTCAGAATGAAAATCATCATTATAGCCTTCAGCTGTATCAAAGAAATTTATTCCATTATCCAAAGCTTCATGAACTGTAGAAATTGAATCATGTTTGTCTTGATAACCCCAAACAGAACCTCCTGCAAATGGCCAACAGCCAAGAGCAAATTCAGAAACTTTTATGTTTGATTTACCAAGATAGTTGTATTTCATTGACTATGATTTAATATATGAAATAATTTTTACTAATTAGTATATTGTATTTGAAATAAAAGGAGAAGACATGTACCTAGGCGCAGCATCAATGATAGGAACAACTGGAGCAGGATACAGTGGTAATATCCCACATGAATTTGATGTACTAACATACACAAATGATGACTTAAAAGAAGTTGCTGATATTGGTTATACCGTACATAACATTGTAATTTCAGATCCTACGGCCTATTCAGAAAATAATATAAATGAAATAAAATCAAGATTCCAAAAAAATTCAGTATTAATTGGAAATTCAAGAGGAACTTATGGTGGAGGACTAGTAAGTCCAGATGAAAATATTAGAAAAAATACAATTTCATTTGTTGAACAAATGTGTGAACTATCAGTAAAGCTAGGATGCCCAAGTACTTACCTTAGACCAGGTAGCGTGAATGAAAATGGTGCATGGTTACCACATCCAGAAAATCATACTAATAAGGTATTTGACAGATTAGTTGATTCAACAAAGCAGATTTGTAAAGTAGCAGAATCAGAAGGGATGTTGCTGATTTTAGAAGGAGGTTATGTTTCACCTGTTTACTCTGCTAAAAAAGTCAAAGATTTTTTTGATGCAGTAGGTTCTAAAAATCTTAAATTTAATCAAGATCCAGTAAATTTCCTCTCATCTTTAGAGCAGGCTTATAATACTAGAGAATTTTTAGAAGAATTTTTTACTCTTCTTGGAAAATATACAATAAGTGCAGATCTCAAAGATTTTAAAGTTATTGATTCTTTATTGTTCCAGCTAGAGGAAGAATATTTAGGACATGGAATGATGGATCAAGTATATTTCTTAAAGAGAATGCAGGAAATTTGTCCCGATGCTCAAATATTAGTTGAACATATTCCTAGAGAAAAATTTGAACCATCATATACAGAGGTTATGAAATTTTCAAACGAAGCAGGAATAATTTGGGACAAAGTTAATATCTAGGTCTAATATTTCTGATTCAATATTGTTTTAGAAAATCTTTGATTTTTTAAGTCAAATTAAAGTAATAATTTTACAAAAAGTCTATATATAATCTTTGAAGTATATATATAACATTTTATAAAAATTATTATTTGAATAAAAAGTGGTGTGTTTTATAGTTAATATTATCCCAATCTTGATGATATTCTGATTATTGGAAGAGAATTCATATATAAAATCATAGTATTTTATTATGTATTTTATTAAACATTAGATAAATAAAATAAATTGGAGATTATGGTAACTGATCCTAAAAATGGTTATTTGATTCTCAATACAGGTACACCTGACGAACCGACCATTCCTGCATTAAGAAAATACTTGAAAGAATTTTTATCAGACCCTGATATGCTGGATTATCCATCAACAAAAGCACCTGAACTTTCTTCTGGTTTAAATGTTGTGAAAAATAAAGTTGCATCAGTTTTAAGGTGGATGATTGTTAATTTAATAGTAGTTCCTTTTAGACCTGCTAAAATCCAAGATAAATATCAAAGCATTTGGACAGATGAAGGCTCTCCTTTATTAACTAATACGGTTAAATTTACAGAAAAACTAAAAAAGTTTACAAATGGAAATATAGAAATTGGAATGAGATACGGTAATCCATCTATAGAAAGTGCAATTAAAAAACTTAAATCAAAAGGAACTGAAAAACTTTTTTTAGTATCAATGTTTCCTCAGTACGCTGAAGCTACTTCAGGTTCTACTTTTAGAGAAATTGAGAGAGTTTTAGAAGCAGAAAATTATCATCCTGAATTAGTCAAAGTTGAACATTATTACAATGAAGATTTTTACCTAAAATCTCTAGCCAAGAGTATTATTGAATCAGATGAATATAAAAATAGTGAATACTTACTCTTTAGTTTTCATGGTCTACCTGTAAGACACCTTACAAAAGCTGATCTATCTGAATCACACTGCCAAAAGATTGATAATTGTTGCGAAAAAGTAAGCGCGAATAATGAGTTTTGCTATAAATCACATTGTGTAAAAACGATTATGAAACTTGCAGAAATATTAGATCCAGATAAACCATTTAAAGTCTGTTATCAAAGTACTTTTGGGCCTGAACAATGGATACAACCTAATATTGTAGATGTTTTAGAAGATTTAGCTGAAAAAGGAATAAAAAAAGTGTCCGTTGCATGTCCTTCTTTTACTGCTGATTGCCTTGAAACTTTAGAAGAAATCGCTGTAGAAAACCACGAAGATTTTGAATCTAATGGTGGAGAATACGTAAAGTTGATTCCAAGCTTAAATGATAATGACGATTGGGTAAAAGGTTTTGCAAGTTACCTACATGAAAAAGAATTAGAAAATACTTAAAAATAATTTCATCATAAAAATTTATTTTTAATTCTCACAAAATTTTTCAAATAATAATGATAAATAAATCCTTTGATTTTAGGTTTTCCAATTTTTTTCCTCAAATCATTTTCCCAGTTAGTTGCAGGACATGTAAGTTCTTTTGAAAAAATAAGGTACAGAGTCCAACTAAATAAAGGGAAAGTGATATACCATTCAGCATTAATTATGTAGAAAGGGATAGAAAAAAAAGTTACTATCAAAAAAACATGATGGCTAAGAACAAGTAAATAAAATAATAATTTATTTGAAATGTATTTTTCCTTTTTTTACATATAGGGTATATTTAGCGTACATCAAAACATTGTATTTTTCTTTAAAAATTCAAACAAATAGTTTATTTAGAAAATCTAAAAATCCTACTTCCAAGCCTATCAGTGACATAAAATTTTTCATTATGATAATGAATGTTACTTGGTTTCCAAGATTCCATATGATAAATTTCTTGCATTTCACCATCTTTATTTAAAACAGCAATAGCACCAATGCCTGGTAAAGTTTGATATATATTATGATCTTCATCAACAGTAATCCCATCAGGGTAACCAGGGTCAGCAAATCGTCTAAACATTTGAGGTTCTGAACTTTCCTCTGACAATAAATTATCCATTACAACTAATCTATTTGCTCTTGTTTCTGATATCAGTATTTTATCTTCAATATTGGCTATCCCACTAGGAAATGCCAAATCAGCTAAAAAAATATCAATCTTATTATTTTCTGACAATTTATATACAGGACTAATACAAGGATTGGGAAATGGATTTCTAATAGGATCAGTAAAAATAATTTCTTCATTATTAGTAATAATTAAATCTGAAGGACCATTTAGCTCCATATCTTCATATCGATTACACATTAAAGAAATACTTCCATTTCCAAGACTAATTCTAAGTACAGATTTTCTAGCTGCATCTGCAGCTATAAGAGAATTGAGTTTTTTAGAAAACGCAATTCCTAAGGGACGACCTTTAGTATTTGCGTGAACTTTTATATCTTTATTTGTAATCAAGAAAATTTTTCCCGTAGAAGCAGAAGAAACGTAAATATTATCTTTATTATCTAAAGTTATTCCTTCCGGGTGAGGAATAGAAGATGAAATCTCTTCAAGATTTTTAGGTAAATTTGGTTGTAAGTTGCTTAAAATAAAATACTCCTATTTATTCATCTAAATCTTGGTCATTCCATAAAGATCCTCGTTTAGCTAAAGCAAATTCAGCTAATATTTGCTCAATTGCTTCAGGAGTAAGATTTTCTTTTTTATTTTTAGATTTAGTTTTTTTTGATTTAGTTGTAGATTTTTCTTGAATAGTCAATTTAGGTTGATCATCTCCCCAGTAAATTGTTTGATGAGGAAATGGAATTTCAATTCCTTCAATATCAAATCTAGCTTTTATTCTTCTAATTAATTCCGACCTTAGATTCCATTGTTTCATAGGTTTACAATCGCCTAAAATTCGAATTGTTATACAAGAATCATCAAAAGATTGAATACGTAATACTTGAGGAGCTTTGATAATATTAAGACCAATAACAGGATCCGCAGAAATCTCATTTCCTATTTGATTTAAAATCAAAATTACTCTTTCTAGATTTTCTTTATATGCAACACCTACATCTAATACAACTCTAGAATAATTCTTTGTTCGATTTGCAGAAACAGCAATTTCTCCATTAGGAACTACATGGACAGTTCCTTCAAGATCTCGAAGTATCGTTCTTCGAAGATTAATATCTTCAACCAAACCAGAGGTTCCAGCTATAGTTACAACATCTCCAGTTCTGTATTGGTTCTCAGCTATAACAAATATTCCACTTATTAAATCTCTAATTAAGTGCTGAGCTCCAAATCCTACAGCTATTCCTACAACACCAAATCCAGCTAGTACAGGGCCTACAGGAATTGCTAATTTAGAAAGTATCATAAATAAACCCGAAACGATTACTATAATTTGAGCACCACCAGTAAAAACTCTTGATAAAGTTGTTGCTCTTTTTTCAGATTCTTCATGTTCACCATACTCTGAACGACTCATTACAAATGTAGTTACAACTCTAGGAAATATTCTTTCAATAATCCTAACAATCCACCAAATAGCTAAAATCATAATGATTATGATTAATCCTTCTGAAAAAATCCAAGAAAAAATATTTATAGACTTATCTTGAAAATAAGATGATATAGGGGAAACATTAACTCCTACAATTGATAACAAGCCTACAGACATTATTGATAATAGAACTACTAGGACAGATGTATCAAATGCTTTAGTATCTAACATAGAAACAAAAACACCTACATCCCTAGTTTCATCACGGTTTTTCAACTTAGTGGCAAGAGAAGAAATTCTAGGTCGTGCAAATTTATGAAAAACAAACCAAGTAATTAATATTAGAACAATTAATAATATAGCCCAGACACCTTCACTTAAAAACCATTTAGTAAAAGTTTCATAACCAAGATAATTTAAAATAGAATCCAAAAAATCGTTCATAATAGGTATATTTATTTTTATTATGAAAGTTTTTTTATAATTCTATCTAGTGAAATTAATTACGTATATTAAGAAAAATCTAATAAATCAATATCAGCCTTAATAAACTCTGAAGGCTTAAGATTCCCAATTGAATAAGGTCCATAATTTGTTCTATATAAATCTAATACTGAGAATTTAAAATATCTTATTATTTTTCTTATTTCTCTATTTTTACCCTCAGACAAAAGTAATTCATAAACTGATAGTCTTTTATTAGATTTTTTAGGATAAATTTTTATAGGTTTGTAATAAAAATCTCCAATCCTAAGCCCTCTTTTGATTCTATTAAGTTGGTCTTCTGATAGCTTGCCATTTATAACAACTTGATATGATCTTTGAAAATTGTTTCTTGGTAATTCTAAATACCTAGATAAATCACCATTATTAGTAAGTAGTAATAATCCAGAAGATTCCTTATCTAATCGCCCAACGCTAAATAATCCATTAAATGAAGGAGGTAAATCATCAAAAATAGTCATTCTATTTTTTTCATCTTTTTTAGAAACAATTAATCCCTTAGGCTTGTGATACAAAAAAAGCTCTGTATCGTTTGGGTATTTTATTTTTTGACCGTCAACAATGACAATAGATTTAATAGAAACATTTAATGCTGGAGAAGAAATCATATTGCCATCAACTGACACATCTCCATTTAATATTTTAATTTCAGCAGCTCTACGAGAACATAGTCCAGATTTTGCAATAAATTTAGCTATTCTAATTTTTTTATTAGTGTTAATATTTAACATAATCTAATAATATATATTCAAATAAATAAATGAAAATCCTAGAGTTTATTTTTACTAATGTTTCTTTAAGAACTTATACGATTTCTGCAACAATAATCTTTACTGCATTGATTTATTTCATAGTTGTTTTTCTTATTAAATTTTATTCAGAACCTGATAACAATCACAATGATAAAGGAAAACAAGTTCATATAATAATCAAGATTTTTGTTTTGTTATTTTCTTTATTTGCTGGATTTGTTCTCACTCAAACTCTAGCAGAACTTTATTTTTATAGGGATTGGGAATGTTCTTTGAGAGCTAGTTGCCTTTAATTCCAATAAATATTTACGTATTGTCTCCATAATCTAAATAATAAATGCAATAATGAGATTAGGAGAATTTATGGATAATGTCGGTAAAAAAATTTACGAATATATAAGAAAAAGATATATATTGGGATTGTTATTACTTTTTCCTTTAGCAGTAACTTATTTTGTAGTATCTTTTGCTTTTAATAGCCTAGATTCAATTTTACAGCCAATTTTTAGATGGATTTTTGGGAATAATATTCCAGGGGCAAGTTTTATAACATTGTTTGTACTAGTTTTTCTTGTAGGAGCTTTATCATCAAATCGAATTGTCAAAAGTTCACTTAGAGTTTTTGAAGTTATCGTAGGAAAGCTACCAATGATAAATGGTGTGTATACTACTTCAAAACAAGTTTCAACAGCATTTTCTGGTGGGGGTAAAAAAGGCGGATTTAGTAGGGTTGTAGCAATAGAGTATCCAAAAGATAATAACTGGACTATAGGATTTCTAACAAATGTAATTAATTTTGATGGTGAAGAACATGGTTTTGTTTATATGCCTTCAACTCCAGTCCCAAATACAGGTTGGTTATCAATTGTACCTACAAATAAAATTAAACACTTGAATATTTCAGCTGAGAAAGCTATGAGAATAATAGTAGCTGGAGGTTTAGGTGCAGGAGATTCATTAAGCTCAATAAAAGAAGAATGATTAAGAATGAAGAACAATTTATAGATTTTATATCTAAAAATTTTGAAAGTATTAGTCGAATTCCAAGTAATTGGTTAGGTGTTGGCGATGATGCTGCCATAATTACATTTGATTCTAATGAATTGATTTTTTGTGCAGATGCTGTAGTTCAAGATGTTCATTTTAGACAAGAAACAAACTTTTTTAATGTAGGTTGGAAAGCAATAGTTTCAAATCAAAGTGATATCGCTGCAATGGGCGGTTATCCACTAGCATTCACAATTACATTAGGGATTAATAAAAAAATATCCGAAAAACAATTAATTGATTTATATAAAGGGATGGACAGTGCTTGCCAAAAACATGGAGGATATTTGATTGGAGGAGATATAGTAAAAAGCAATGAAATTTTTATTTCAATTTCTGCAATTGGAAAAAATTTTCAAAAGAAAAGATCCCTCAGAAGAGATAAAGCTAATGAAGGTGATGTAGTAGCTATTACTGGAGAAATAGGTAATTCTATTGCAGGTTTTGAAATGTTAGAAAATAATCAAAATACTTCAAATAAGCAAACAAAAAAATTCTTAGAACCTATTCCGAGAATTAATGAAGGAAGAGCAGCTATTGAAGCAGGTATTGTATGCGGCATGGATATTTCTGACGGATTAAACAAAGATTTAAAAAGAATTTGTGAATCTTCAAATGTAAAAATAGATATTGATATTGAAAAAATCCCATATGATAAATTTTTAGAAAAATATTTTTTGAATGAATTTGAAAATAAAATTCTCAATTCAGGTGAAGAATATGAATTGATACTAATAGCACCTATTAGTAAAATAAAATCTCTAAAAGAAAAAATAGACATTTCAATAATTGGTAAAGTAACGGGAAATAATATTCCTGAAATTAATTTTTATAAAAATAATAAAAAAATCAATTTAACTTCAGAAAGCTTTGATCATTTTGGATAATAAATTTGAACATTTTTCAAAATCTAATGAACAATTAGAAGAAACTATAATATCAAACTCTTTAAATGATACTATTGAGCTTGGTTTACGAATCGGGGAAAAAGTAACTAATGGAATTATTATTTTACTGTCAGGCGATTTGGGTGCAGGAAAAACAGAATTAGTTCGCAGTATAGTAAAAGGGACTAAGAGTGACGGATTTGTTAGAAGTCCAACATTTGTATTAATAAATAATTACGAAGGACCAGTAAATATTACACATTGTGATTTTTACAGAATGGAAGAAGGATTAGAACAAGAAGAAATAGGTATTGAAGAATATTTTGAAGATACAGCAACTCTAATAGAGTGGCCTGAAAGGATAATTAAAAGCCTTCCTGATGATTGCGTTATTATAAAAATATATTTTACTGAAAATGAAAGTCAAAGAAAATTTTTACTATATTCTTCAGGAAAAAATTCTAAAAAATTTATTAATGGAATCAAATGAATCATTTATTTATAGATACATCTACTAAAAACAGTTCTATATTTTTGTCGAAAGATAATAAATTAATTTACTCAAAGTCTTGGATAAGTGATAATAATCATAGTGAAGAAATAAATGAATATTTTTCTGAAATAAATGATTCTATTAATGATTTAAACTATATTGGTATTCTAGTTGGTCCAGGAGGCTTTAATTCCATAAGAATAGGAATTTCTTTTTCTTTAGCACTATGTTTATCCAAAAACTTAAAAATGGTTTCATTGCCAACCCATTTAGTGCAATCAATTGATCATATAGTAGATAAAAAAGAAATAATTTCAATAATTCAATGCGGAAAAAACATGACGAGTTGGGCTGAATTTAAAAATGGTATCTACATTCCTTCTGAATCAGGGATAACAAAAAACAAAATATATGAAGGTGAAAAATACTGCGGAGAAACTAATGACCTTGCTGATAAAAATCCAAGACCATACGATAAGATATTAAAAGCATCAGAATATATTATTAAAAATATTGGATACACAGAACCTGAAAACATATTACCTATTTATGCTAGAGAGCCATCAATTAGCATACCTAAGGAACCATATAAAAAATTTATAAATTAAGGAGAAAAAATGGAAACTACACTTATACTAATTAAGCCAGATGGAGTTCAACGATCTTTATCAGGTGAAATTTTACAAAGATTAGAAAGATCTGGATTAAAAATAAGTGGTCTTAAGCTATTACATGTTGATGAATCATTAGCTAAAAAACATTATGCAGAACATGATGGAAAACCTTTTTTCAATGATCTAGTTGAATATATATGTTCAGCTCCAATAATAGCTTTAGCAGCTAGTGGCCCTAATGCTGTGCAAAAATCTAGAAGTTTGATAGGTAAAACAAATCCTCTAGAATCAGAGCCAGGCACAATAAGAGGCGACTTTGGGTTAGAAATTTCTAGAAATCTGATACACGGATCTGCAAGTATAGAAGATGCAAAAAGAGAAGTAGATATATTCTTTGATAAAAATGAAGTTATAGATTATCAAAAGGCTACAGATTCTTGGGTTGTCGAATCATAAAATTCTTAAAATTTCAGCCGATTTAGACCATAATGATTCAAGATCATACTTTTCTCTTTGATCTTCTAGAAAAAGATGAATTAGCAAACCAGGGAAATCTAAAAGAACCCAACCACTATTTGAGGCTCCTTCTCTATGGTTTATCCTAATATCATTTGATTTTAAGAATTTAGAAATTTCAGTAGTTGAAGATTGTAAGTGCTGAGTAGTCATACCTGTAGCAATTATAAAGTAACCAAAATAATCAGATTGCTTTGAAACATCCAATATCAGTACATTAGATAAGAGTTGATCACTCATTATTTGAGCAGTATCAGACACTAGTTGTGAAAAATCTTTTGTGTTTATAACAAAATCCTTTGATATAATTTCTTTGTTATCTTTATTTAATTTAAGTGTATATCAACTAAATTTAAATTTTTAATCATATAAACAAAATATAATGAAAAAAAACAAATCTAGAGTATTAGTTGCAATGAGCGGAGGAGTAGATTCTTCTGTAGCAGCTATACTTCTTCATGAACAAGGTTACGAAGTTGTGGGTATAACAATGAGACTTTTTGATAACCCCTTTAAAAATTCTAATGTGTTAAATAAATCTTGTTGTTCTTTAGATGATGTAAATGACGCAAGAAAAACATGTAGTGTTATTGGTGCAAGACACTATTACACAAATATGGTTGATGAATTTAAGAATAAAGTAATGAATAAATTTATCAATGAGTATCAAAAAGGAAGAACTCCTCACCCCTGCTTATCATGCAATCATAGTTTAAAGTTTGATTCTTTGTTTAATAAAGCTGATGAGTTAGGCGCAGAATTCATTGCAACTGGTCATCATGCAAAAGTAACAAATATTGATGGTAAATATAGTGTAGAAAAAGCATCAGATCAAAACAAAGATCAATCATATGTATTATTTACTCTTAGTCAAGAAAAATTACAAAGACTGTTATTTCCAGTGGGGAATTATTCAAAAGAAGAAATACGAAATATTGCAAAAAAATATAATCTTTCACATGCTGAAAAACCTGATTCACAGGATATATGCTTTATTCCTAATGGAAACTATCGTGAGTTCTTAAAAAATAAAATCAATCCAATTAAAGGTTCTATTTACAATGAAAGTGGAGAAAAGTTAAAAGATCACGATGGAATACACAACTTTACTATAGGACAAAGAAAAGGTATAGAAATCGGTGGGTTAAATAAAAAAGTATATGTGAAAAGTATTAATAGTTCTAATGGAGAAGTTATTATTTCTGACAATGAAAAACTTTTTGAAAAAGAATTAATTGCAGACCAAATTAACTGGACTAAAGGATTCAAACCATCAAACAAGATAAAAGTTAAAGCCAAAATTAGATATAACGCTATAGAGCAAGAAGCTACACTAAATCTGATTTCTAAGGACGAAATCTCAGTAGTTTTTGACAAACCTGTTAGAGCAATCACTCCAGGGCAACCCGTTGTTTTATATCAAGGAGAAAAAGTTTTGGGCGGAGGGATAATAAAAAATTCCATCCCCATAAAAACAGAAGCCAATGTCTAACTTAGATTTTGAAAATGAACTTTGGCAGTCAAATTTTAAATATATTTGTGGAATAGATGAAGTTGGAAGAGGATGTTTAGCTGGTCCTGTATATTCTGGAGCAACAATTTTAAAAAATACAGATGAATTAAAGTCAGATATTTTTTCAGAAATCAATGACTCAAAAAAAATCACAGAAATAAAAAGAGAAAAATTATACGATTACATAAAAAAAATAGCTTTCACTTCAGTAGGGAAATGTTCAGTTAAAGAAATTGATGAAATAGGTATTCAAAATGCAGTAAAGTTATCCATGGTTAGAGCAATAAATAATTTAGAAATAAAACCTGAATATTTATTAATAGATAGCATGGAATTAGATATTGATATTCCTCAGAAAAGTATAATTAGAGGAGATCAAAAATCAAAGAGTATTTCCGCAGCATCAATAATAGCAAAGGTAGAGAGAGATAATCTAATGAAATTAGAATACGCAAAAAACTTCCCAGATTATAATTTCGAAAATAATAAAGGCTATGGAACCAAAAAACATATTGAAGCAATAAATGAGTTCGGTATTACTAAAATACATAGAAGAACTTTTGAGCCAATTAAAAGTATGATAGAAAGTTAATTATGAAAGAAATCAAAGGTATATACGTAATCATTGACCCAGACTATATCAATTCTGAAAATCCTATTGATATGACTAAAAAAGTTCTAGATGGTGGAGCGAAAATAATACAACTTAGAAATAAACATGACAACGTAAAACAAACAATTGATTGGGCAGAAAAAATCACAAAATTATGCTCAGAGTATAATGCAGTTTCAATTATAAATGACAGAGTTGACATTGCTTCTGTAGCAGGAGCAGATGGAGTACATTTAGGTCAAAATGATATTTATCCTGATGATGTTATGAAAATCACAAGTAATAAATTAATCATAGGCACCTCTAATGCATTAATAGAAGAAATTAATATCTCAGAAAAAAACAATAGCTCTTACATAGCAATTGGTAGTATTTTTCCAACAACTACAAAAAACAACACAAGACCTGCCAGTTTAGAATTACTTAAGGAAGCAAAATCTATTTGTTCAAAACCTATAGTGGCTATTGGAGGGATAAATCAGCAAAATATAGAAAGTGTTATAGAAACAGGAATTGATTCAGTTTGTATAGCTACAGCTATAACTTTGGCAAAAGATCCTGAAAAAACTACTAAAAGTTTATCTAATTACTTCAATATTTAATATAGATATTGTAAATTTATACAGTACTAACTTTTTGACCCGGAGGAATAAAACATGTCTGAAATATTGTATGGAGTTATAGCGTCTATTGTTTCATTATTAGTAGCAGGAATTCTTTTCTTAAGAGTTCAAAGAATTAAAGTTGCTAATGAAGAAGTCCAAAATATAGGAAATCTTATACATGAAGGAGCAATGGCTTTTCTAAAAAGAGAATATACAGTTTTATCTATATTTGTAGTTGCTGTATTTGTAATACTAGTTGTATTTATAGACTTGGATCTTTTGGGAATAATAGGAACTAGTCAAGGAAATATAAATATGTCAATCTCCTATCTATTAGGAGCAATTGGTTCTGCTTTAGCGGGTTATTTTGGAATGGCCGCTGCTGTTAGAGGAAACTCTAGAACAACTGAAGCATCTCAAAAAAGCTTAAATAATGGCTTGCGTGTTGCGTTTAGCACTGGAGCTGTTCCTGGCTTTGCTGTAGTTGGAGTAGGTTTACTAGGAGTTTCTCTTCTATATCTAATTTTTGAAAGTCCTACAGTAATTGCTGGTTTTGGTTTTGGAGCTAGTAGCGTAGGCTTGTTTGCCAGAGTAGCTGGTGGTGTATACACTAAAGCTGCTGATGTAGGAGCTGACTTAGTTGGTAAAGTCGAAGCAGGTCTTCCTGAAGATGACCCTAGAAACCCAGCTACAATCGCTGATAATGTTGGTGACATGGTGGGAGATACTGCAGGTATGAGTGCAGATTTATTTGAATCTTACGCTGGCTCTCTAATAGCTACAATTGCTTTAGCTGTAGTTGCCACACAAAGCTTAACGAGTGATTTAGTTGTTCTTCCAATCATAGTTTCAAGTATTGGTGTTTTAGCATCTATTATTGGAACCTTTTTAGTAAGAACAAAAGAAGGTGCATCAATGAATAATCTATTATGGAGTTTTAGAATAGGTATATTTGGTGCAACTATTCTTGGATTAATTGGGACTGCAATATATATAAATGCCAAGGATATGGATTTTAACTTATTATGGGTTATTTTGTTTGGTAATTTACTTGGAATAATAGTAGGAACTGCTACTGAATATTTCACTTCTTATGAATATAAACCTGTTAAATGGATGGCATCACAATCTGAAACAGGTGCTGCATCTGTAATTATTGCGGGTATAGCAGTTGGTTTATATTCAACAGTTATTCCTGCAATTACTATTGCTGCTGGAATATTAATTTCCTTCACGCTTGCAGGAGGTTCAGTAGAAGAACCTATTATGGGACTTTACGGAATTGCATTAGCTTCAGTAGGAATGCTTAGTACTTTAGCTATAACTTTAAGTACTGACAGTTTTGGTCCCGTTAGTGATAACGCTGGAGGGATAGCAGAACAAGCTGGATTAGATCCAGAAGTTAGAGAGAGAACAGATGCTCTAGACAGCTTAGGTAACACAACTGCAGCTACTGGTAAAGGTATCTCAGTAACTAGTGCTGTTCTAACATCTCTTGCCCTACTAGCGACATATGCAACAGTTGCAGAGATAACAACATTAAATCTTCTAAATCCGAAAATATTAGTTGGTGCTATTATTGGTGGTTTATTACCTTTTATATTTGCTGGACTTACTATGGCTGCTGTTGGAAGAGCAGCGGGAGCCATGATTGAAGAAGTAAGAAGGCAATTTAGAGAAATTAAAGGATTAAAAGAAGGTAAAAAAGGTGTAAAACCCGATGTAGCAAAAGCCGTAGAAATTTCTACAAATGGAGCATTAAAGGAAATGATAATTCCTGGAACATTAGCAATTCTTGCACCAATTATTGTGGGTATATTGCCTTTCTTAGGACCAGAAGCTTTAGGTAGTATGTTAGCAGGATCAATCATTTCAGGATTTCTATTAGCAATATTTCTAAATAACTTTGGTGGTGCTGCAGATAATGCAAAAAAATACATTGAGTTAGGAAATCACGGTGGAAAAGGATCTGCTGCTCACGAAGCAGGAGTAATAGGAGATACTGTAGGAGATCCAACTAAGGATACAAGTGGACCTGCATTAAATATTCTTCTAAAGCTAATGGCTATGGTTTCAATAGTATTCGGTCCATTATTCTTAAGTGTAGGTGGATAAATATTTATTATTATAAATTCTCTCCTTTGAAAGCATACTCACAATAAGGAGAGAATTTATAAGAAATCAATTACTGATTTCATATAAATTATTAGATATATATTCAATTAATCCTCTATCTAGAAGATTTAATTTCCAATCATCTGGAATAGAATTATACCCGTAAAAAGCACCTCCAAGCTGACCAAAAATTGCTGCAGTTGTATCTGCATCATCTCCTAAGTTTACAGCCATCAATGCTCCTTCAGCAAAGGAAGAACTTCTATCAAATGCCCATAAAGCAGCTTCAATAGATTCAATAATATTAAGCGTACCTTTTATTTCAGGAGGGTTTTTCTCTTTGTAAGAACCAAGAGCTACATTATCAATAGATTCTTCAAGAGGGATATCATTCCAAAGTTCTGAATCATAATTCAAAATAGAATTCTTATCTCCTCCTTGAACAGCCTTAACTATCATTGACCCATAAAGCCTACATGCGTCTATACAAATAGTATTATCATGAGTTGATCTTGAGCTTTCTCCTGACATAATAATAGCTTGTTTTATATCTTTACTATAAAAAAGAGGTACAGGAGCCAATCTCATCAAAGCCCCATTAGTTGATTGATCTTTTACTGGAGAAACTTTTCCTGTGTTTTTAAAATTTGTTATAGCAGCTCTTGCTGTTGGTCCACATCCATATCCCCATTCTTTACAACTTAAATATCCTTCAAACAACCATTTAGAAAATCGTTCAAGTTGATCATATAAATCTAGTTCTTTAGTTGAAATAAGGCTATCCGCTATACATAAAGCTTGAGATGTATCATCAGTCCAAAAAGAACCATCTGTCATTCCTGTTACTCGATCAAATGAGCCTCTAGGCTTACCTTCAACAAGACTTCCTAGTTGGTCTCCTATAGCTAAGCCTATAAATGAACCTATCCATTTATCATTAGAGTGAATTTCATTATTATCATTCATATTTATTTGTTTATATATTGAGATAATTATAAGATAATCTTCTATTATTAGAATAATTATATTATTAGAAAATTGGATAGTTCTATGGAAAAAGATAAGTTATATATTTTAGGAGCAGGAACACCTACACCTACTGAATCTAGATTTGGGTCTGCATATGTTGCAGATATTGATGGTGAGAAAATAATGTTTGATTGCGGTCCAGCAGCAACACATAAACTTGTAAAAAGTGGCTTGTTTCCTACTGAAATTGATAATCTGTTCTTCACCCATCACCACTTCGATCACGACATTGACTATCCCTGTTTTTTATTATGTAGATGGGACCAAAGTATAGGGAAAGAAAATACTCTAAATGTTTTTGGTCCAACTTTAACTGAAAAACTAACTGAAGAAATTTATGGAGAAGATGGAGCTTTTTCTCATGATTGGAAAGCAAGAGTCAATCATCCCCTAAGTCAAAAAGTATACGTAAATAGAGGAGGGACTTTACCTAGAACACCTCCAAAAGCTAACGCTAGAGATATCACTCCTGGTACAGTAAGAGTTTCAAAGAAATGGGAAGTTGTGTCAGATGTTGCTGAACATGTTCAACCTTATCTTGATTCGCTAGCTTATAGGCTTGAAACATCTAAAAACAAATCTATCGTTTTTACAGGAGATACACAACCATGTAAATCTGTTGTGAATCTTGCTCAAAATGCGGATTATCTTGTTTGTATGTGCTGGGACGATCAAGAAGCTATGAATGAAAATGGAGAATTTTATGGGCAATGCGGAACAGAAGGTGCCGCACAAATGGCGCAAGATGCTAATGTAAAAAATTTAGTTTTAGTTCATATGGGCCCAAATATTAGTAAATCCCAGAATATAGTTTCTGCTAATGAAAAGATTGGAAAAATTTACAACGGTAATATAATATTCTCTGAAGAAATAAAATCAATTGATCTTTGGAGTAAATAAATATTCTTGATATTTTAATAAAAAATGGAAGTGTATATTCAGGAAACACTGACAGAGCTGAGTTAGTAAATATTGGAATAAAAAACTCAGTAATAGACTATATTGGCAAAGAATCTCCAGAATCCAAAGAAATAATTGATGCAACTAATTATATTGTCACTCCGGGTTTTATTGATTTACATACTCATAGTGACATATCATTTCTCGTTGATCCAGAAGCCGACAGTAAACTTACTCAAGGAGTTACATTTGAGCTGGTAGGTAATTGTGGTATGAGTTTCTGTGCACCTCTTAATTCATATTCAAAGCAAACTCTTTCTGACAGACTTGGAAAGTATGATTCAGATGTAAAAGTTGATTGGGATGATTTTAATGATTGGTTAAACAAAATAGAAGCAAACAAACCTTCTATTAATGTTGCTGCACAGCTAGGACATGGAGTTTTAAGGTCTTATGTAATGGGTATGAAAGCAGTATCAGCAAATCCTGATGATTTAGAAGGAATGAAAAAAGTTGTTCGGTCTTCAATAGATCAAGGTATTTTGGGTTTTTCGACTGGGTTATGGTATGCCCCAGGATCCTATTCACACACAGAAGAAATTGTTGAAATCACCAATGTAGTAGCGGAACATGATTTACTATATTCTAGTCACATACGATCAGAGAGTGATGATTCTTCAGGGTTATTTCCTGCTCATGCAGAGGCAATAGAAATTGGCAGAAGAACCGGAGCTAAAATTCAAATAAGTCATGTAAAATCAGTTGGCCCGAAATTTTGGGGAAGAGGAAATGAATTATTAGAAGGAATGTATAGAGCTAGAGAAGAAGGAATAGACGTAGCTGGTGATCAATATCCTTATGAGTGGTCAAGTACCCCTACAAGTGGATGTATGTTTCCTAGATGGAGTCTTGAAGGAGGAAGAGATAAAACTCTGGAAAGACTAAAAGATTCTAGTATAAGAGAACAAATAAAATCTGAAACCATAAATTATATAAATAGATTTCATGGAGCTGAAGGATGTGTCTTGGCAGAATTTTCAAGTGATAAAAAATTAGAAGGTATGAATCTATCAGAAATTTCTGAAGAATTTTCTTGTACACCTGAAGAAGCTGCTATGAGGCTCTACGAAATTTCAGAAGGGTCATTTGTTCTTCATTCAATGGAAGAAAAAGATATTGATACTATTGGAATGTCAGACATAATTGCAGTTGCATCGGATGGTAATTCTTTAAGAAATACTGGCCCCCTATCATCAGGGAAACCTCATCCAAGAAGCTATGGAACAAATACGAGATTTATTGAAGACATGGTTGTGAACAAAAAGCTGGTCCCAATTTCTAAGGCTATTTATAGAATGACAGCTCTTCCAGCTAGCAGACTAGGTCTAAAAAGAAGAGGTGAAATAAAAAAAGGATATTTTGCTGATATTAATATTTTTAGACCTGAAGATTTAAAAGAAAAAGCTACATATGTTGACCCTCATCAATATTCAACTGGAATGAAATATGTAATAGTAAATGGGAACATTGCACTAAAAGATAGCAAAAAAATATCAGGTAGATTTGGGCAAGTCATTAGATCTAAAGAAGGATAAATCATGAAAAACTTAGAATTTTTTAACAGAAACGAAGCAAGAGATTTTATAAATAAAAATAAACCTATGGCAATTATTCCTACTGGCTCAGTTGAGCAACACTTAAATCATTTATTTATAGGCATGGATATAAATTCTGCTACAAGAATTGCAGAAGATTTAGCAAAAAAGTTTCCAGAAGATGTATTGTTTTATAAGCCACTGAATGCAGGAATAGCTGAACATCATATGGCTTTCCCTGGAACAATGACATTGAGAGTGAATACTTTTATAGGTGTATTAACTGACATAGTTGAAAGTCTTATTAGAGGAGGTGTAAAAAAAATACTTTTTATTAATGGCCATGGAGGTAATGTAGAACCTATGGGTAC
>Ga0315315_10001636_pt1 | contig 20586 bp, 22 predicted proteins | sample M140m3416metaG_FD_203699 | JGI IMG/M metagenome (GOLD analysis project Ga0315315, IMG submission 203699) | Ammonia-oxidizing marine archaeal communities from Monterey Bay, California, United States - M1 40m 3416 | ecosystem: Environmental > Aquatic > Marine > Intertidal zone | place: USA...
CGCCGGAGCTGCCACAAGAAGAGAGGAGGCGAGCAACGCCACTGGAAGGCCAGGAACGCAAGCAGTGCATTTGAGACTCATTACTGGACAGCCAAGACTCACTGGTCTCAACGTATGCACTGTGCGAAAAAAAAACCGCACACTGCTGCGAGTAAAACCTTAAGGATTTCGGAAACGTGCTACCCAAGCCTCAGCCCACCAAGACTGAAATGAAGCACCAACTGGCCTGGTCTGAAGAAGAAGCAAGGCTTTTCTTGCAAGCCATGCATGAAGTGGGCTCCATTGGAGGCGTCGCAGAGATTGAGCCCATCACCATGGAAATGATGGAATCTATTCAGAACTTCGTTCTGAAATCATCCATCGATCTCAACCATTTAGCAGGCATTAGGCCAGCCGCTTTATCAGAAAAGCTATCCGATAATAATAAGCGGGAGCAACTCCTTCAGATCCTTATTCTTCTTCCTTATGTTGACATGAAGGTCGACCCAGAAATGGTCGCAATCGTAGATAATTTTGCAGAGAATCTAGAGATTCATCCCCAAACAATCAAAGACCTCCATCGAGTTCGAGACAATCACTTAAAGCGACTTTTGATTGATTATGGACGCAGGAGCTTAGGCGAATTCCTAGGCCTCGACTCAGCACCAAAAGTGATCAAGGGCGTGATCACAATGTTCCATCAAGCGATAGGAGATCGGGCTGTTTCGGAACGCTATCAAAAATTGGAGAGCTATCCAGAGGGCACCCTTGGCCACACTGTTTTCCATTGGTACCGAGACAGGAATTGGGCGCTTCCAGGAGAGAAAAAAAGCACATCCGAATTACTCTTAAATCACGATTGCTGTCACATACTTGGAGGATTCAACACAGACGTTCAGGGGGAAATGAATGTGGCAGCCTTTCAGGCTGGGCTATTTGATGATGGATTTGGCTTTGAATCACTTCTAGAGGTTATTCTTGATTTTCACTTAGGGAAAGCATTTAGCACTGTTGGAGATATCATTCCACCCTCTACAGGAGCCTTTCACCCTAACGATGCGATGGCAGGTTTCGAAAAGGGCTTGGCTTGCAACACAAACCTCATCAGAGATTTGAACTTTTGGTCAGAAGCGGATCAACCTGTCTGCGAGCTAAGACAAAAATTTAACATTCCAGCCGTTACTGGTCCTCTTCTAATTCAACCTTAAATCAACCGATAACAATAAAAAAGCGGGGCCTGACCCCGCTTTTAATGACTCATTAAATAGAGATTTACAGAGATCAATCAACCAACTTTGGATCAATCTCAGCCATATAACGAGCTTCGCAGCTCTTGATGATCTCCACAGCTTTTTCGGTGCCAAAGAAACCATTCACGGTGCAGGTACCAGGCTTTTTGAGATCTTTGTAGTGCTCCCAGTAGTAAGTGGTTTCTTTCTTCCATTGCTCACCAAGATCTTCGAAGCTCTTGATGTGATCAACACGTTTGTCATCGGCCAAAACGGCGATCACTTTGTCATCAACCTCGCCACCATCGTCAAAGGTCATAATCCCGATGATTCTTGCTTCCACGATCGAACCCGGAATTAAGGGTTCAGTCACATTCACGATCTCAATATCAAGAGGATCTCCGTCCTCGTCCCAAGTGCGAGGAATACAGCCATAGGCAAAGGGGTAAGCCAGAGAGGAGTAACCAACCCGATCCAGCTTGAGATGACCTGTTTCTGTAATCAGCTCATACTTGTTGATCGTGTTGGAGTTGAGCTCCACGATGGTGTTGAGGCGGAGCTCAGCCTCATCAGCAAAGGCCGGCAGCACATGAAGCAAGTTGGGCATGCTGCGGCTTGGAGCCTGGTCAAGATTGGCCATGGGAGAGGACGATCAGCGCCGGAATCCTACGGGGAGCCAGACCATCACCAGAAAGCACGCAAGCGTGTCAGCACAGTAACGACTACGTGCCGCACACAGGGCTCGTGGCCAAGACCCGGTCGAGCTTGTCTTCCAAATAGCTCAGGAATGGTTCAGATGTCAGCGCTCGGCCACTCACCGTCTGCACCAGTTGTTCCGCATTCATGGCCCGGCCGACGGGATGCACATTCTCACGGAGCCAGTCCAACAAGGATGAAACGTCACCCCTGCGGACATGCTCCTCAGGAGGTCCAATGGCAGCAGCCATCGCCTCGCTCAGCTGAGCACTGATCAAATGTCCAAGCAGGTAGGAAGGGAAATACCCGAACAGTCCTTCGCTCCAGTGCACATCCTGAAGGCAGCCCTCTGCGTCATTGGATGGCGTGACTCCAAGCAGCTCTCCATAACGCCGATTCCATTCAGCGGGAAGCTCCTCTACTGGCAAGCCTTGCTCGAGCAAAGCAATTTCTAGATCCGTTCGGATCATGATGTGTAGCCCGTAGCTGAGCTCATCAGCCTCCACCCGATTCAGCCCCGGAGCCAAAGGATTCATCGCTCTCCAAAGTGCGTCTGCTGAGGGCAGCGGCGCGCCGGCAGCCTCGAAGTCTGGCCACCACTGCTGCGCAAACGGCTGACTTCTCGCCACTCGGTTTTCCCAAAACAGCGATTGACTTTCGTGAACAGCCATGGATGTTGCCTGGCCCAGAGGCCAGGCAAACCATTGATGTTTCTGATCAGGAAGCCCCTGCTCATAAAGGGAATGGCCCCATTCATGGGCTGTGGCCAGGAAGCAGGAGAGCGGTTGCCCCGGAACAACTCTGGTCGTGATTCTGTAGTCGCGCGGACCAAGCGTGATCGAGAACGGATGGGGAGATCGCGCAACACAGGTGATCGACGCATCGCGTCCCCAGGAGGTCAACAACCTGTCGCAGAGTTGTTGCTGTGCTGGTTCTGGAAGATCCCAACTGAGCTCTCGCTCACGTGGCTGCCCGCCAGCCCGTTTCAACAACTCTGGCAACCGCTGCCGAAGCGGAGCGAACAACTCCTGCAGCCGCTTCAAGGTGAGATCTGGCTCAAATGGCTGAGCAAGTGTTTCCCAACAACTGCGCGGCTCCGCAAGCTGGCGAGCCTGCTCCTGACGCAATCCAATCATGGTGCGCAAGGAGGGAGCAAACAAGCCGAAATCGGAGTCAGCTCGTGCTTGTTGCCAGTTGTTGTAGCCATCGGATTTTGCCGTTGCCAACGCTGCCACCAATGCGGGGTCTAACGCTTGTTGTCGGCTTAGATCCTGTTCAAGCAGATCAAGGTTTCGGCCGCGAGCAGCCTGCTCAGTCGTTGAAAGCCCTGACTGACTCCACTCCACGCGTGCACCCTGGATCAGTTCGGCATACTCACGTGAGCTTTGCCGGGAATGCAATTGAATTGCAAGTAGCGCCAACTGCTCTCCACGCCAGGCAGCACCCCCGGAGGGCATGCGCGTGTTTTGGTCCCAGTAGAGCGTGCTTGCAATGGAGCCAATGATTTTGGTCTGATGCAGGTAATCGCCTAACCGATCCCAGGCCATTGTCCTGGATCCCATCTGGGCTCCATCTCTTAATGAACCCTATACAGCTCGGTGCTTGAAGGTGAAAACACCAACACATTTCATCGGTGCCGATTCACCCATGCAGCGTGATGGTTTGGTCCAGACAGCGTTCAAGCATTCTCTTGCCTGCTGTAAGCAGCAGGCACAAGCACCAGAAACAAAATCCACCAAGCCAAAATCGCCAGCGTGATGGGAAGAGTGATCCACAGGCGATGAAGGAAGAACCAGCTACCTATTGAAATCACAAGTCCTGTAAGCAAAATGCTCCAGGGCTGACACCACCACGGTTTAAGAGACCAAAAAGCAACGGGCTGCAGATTCATGCTTAGACCTACTTTTTCCTGCAGTAACCAGCTCCAACATTCATCCAACCGGAGAGGCAAGCTTCACCATTCGTTGCCCTCATTTCATAATAAATGGGCGAAACGCAGGTGGTCCCAAGCGTGTTGACATAACCCAGTGGACACTGATTGTGACCCTTAGCTTTCGGGATTCTTTTCTGAGCGAGGGCGTCGGTGGGTGCAACCAGAGACAACAACATCCCAAGAGCAAATAAACGAACCATTCGAGTTGCATCAACTTTTGGCACCTTAGTGATGGCATTGCCTGGCAACAGAAAGCAACCCTCATCGTTTGCGGCAATACCCTCCTCCCACATCCACCCATCCAGATGGACAGGATCGGCCATCGATGGCTTGGACCGTATGGGTCATCATTCCGAGCGTGCTGCATTTTCCATTGAGCATGTCCACATAGCCCTGCGGACAATGGCTCTCGATCTTTTTGACACTCCGCTGCGCCACGGCTGATGGGGCCTGACAAGCCGACAACACAAGAGTTGTTGAGGCAAGGAAAGAGCTCAAAGCCCAGGTCCGCAGAGAGGAAGCACGACCAAGCAAGGGCGCCATCGCCATTGGCACTCAAAACGCCCTAAAACATTAGGGGCGGTTCTTCCAATCGTTTGGTTCTGAACCACACTTCTCTCAGCACAAGATCCAGATTCATCCATGTCAAAGCAAGCTGTTTTGCTCGATGACGCTGCACGCCAGAACCTCTGCTCCTCTTGCCCTAACTGGACCATGGCGGCTGATGGGTTGGAAAGAGAGTGGCGCTTTCACTCCTTTGTTGAAGCCTTTGGGTTCATGACTCAGGTTGCACTTCTCGCCGAACGCGCCAATCACCATCCGGAGTGGAGCAATGTCTACAACCGTGTCACCATTCGGCTCACGACCCATGATCTTGGTGGACTGTCCAGCCGTGATGCGGAATTAGCGCAAGCGATCGACTCCCTCTCCCCAACCCTCTAACACCGGCCATGTCAGCGACTGCTTCCAACCAGAGAATTGAGACCAACGGCACACCTGTCACGATTCTCACTGGATTCCTAGGCGCCGGTAAAACCACTCTTCTCAACCACATTCTCAGCAATCAAGACGGGCTCAAAACTGCCGTTCTCGTGAACGAGTTTGGAGAGATTGGTATTGACAACGACCTCGTGGTGAGCACCAGTGCAGACATGGTGGAACTCAGCAATGGCTGCATCTGCTGCACCATCAACGGTGAGTTATTGGAAGCCGTTGAGCGAATTCTGAAGCGTCCTGAACCTTTGGACTATTTGGTTGTGGAGACCACAGGACTGGCCGATCCACTTCCCGTAGCCATGACATTTCTAGGCAGTGAGCTACGAGACCAGACCAGGCTGGATTCAATCATCACCTTGATCGATGCTGAAAATTGCAATGCTCGCGTTTTTGAGAGTGAAGTAGGGCGCTCTCAAATCATTTACGGAGACATTCTTTTACTTAACAAAACAGATTTAGTATCAAAAGATCGTGTCAAAGAATTGGAAGAAAGCCTGCGCAGCATCAAAAAAGATGCACGCATTCTTCATTCCGTGAAAGGAGATGTTCCCCTGCCTCTCTTGATGAGTGTTGGGTTGTTTGAGAGCGATCGCATCGCGCACACAGCCGATCACGACCACAGCCATGTCCACCACGGCCATGACCATGACCACCACGGCCACGATCATGCGCACCATGACCACAGCCACCATGACCATGGGGATCATCTAGACATCGAGGGCTACACCTCCCTTTCATTCAGTAGCGACGGGCCCTTCGCCCTTCGCAAATTTCAAAACTTCCTCGACAATCAATTGCCAGACAGCGTGTTTCGCGCCAAAGGCATCCTTTGGTTCAACGAAAGTGAAAAGCGTCATGTTTTCCACTTAGCTGGAAAACGCTTCTCTATTGATGACAGCGATTGGAATGGCAAACGCAAGAACCAGCTGGTGTTGATCGGTCAGGAGATGGACCACAGCGCCCTCAGGGAGCAGCTTCAAGAGTGCGTCTCCACCGATTCAGGGAAAGAATCCACCTAAATCAATCGATCCATTCCAACGTTTGCGTTCAGAGCAGGATGTCGAAACCCAAGCATTCTGACTAGAGTCATCTCAACTCTGGGTTGGCGATGTTGGAGCTCACCCTTCTGGGAACTTGTTGCATTCTTATCGGCATTGTCCTTTGGTTCACTGCCAACTCTGACGATGACGACAACAGCGGTGGCGGATTGATGGAACCCGCTCTCATTCCAGTTCCTGTGCGTACAAATCGACGCTGACGGCGTCTCCTCCGTCCATTCCATTCTGCAACCGAGGGATTGAACAGGAAGGCGACCAAGCAAAGCCAGTTGTTCTTGAGTATCGTTCTCAACAGGTTTAAGGTGTGAATGCAAGTCGGTGGCAAGCCATTGCGTCGAAGTGGGCCTGACTTCATTTCATCGTTGAGAATTTTCGAGTGATAGGCCTTTGGAGATCAATCTCCTCAGCAGCGATTCGCCAAAGCGATCGGTTGGGTGACATCGATGGATAAGCGCTGCCTCTCATGACAAGCAAGAGCTTGCAAAGCCAATGGCAACAGGGGCGAACTCTCTTGGCAGTCTTGGCCTGCCTCCTCGCCGCGCTCGCGCTCTTTCCCCTAGGCGGATTAATCGGTGAGGGGATGAAAGGCCTCCTTCTGGGTACGGCCAGCCTTGGCGCCGATGGGCTGATCCAAATCCGAGGCACCTCTCTCCTGCTGCTTGGCACAGCGAGCCTCGGAGCCGTTCTTGGCTCCGCGAACGGCTGGCTCCTCGCCAATTGCCGCTTTCCAGGCCGACGCCTGCTAAGGATTGCCCAGCTGCTCCCACTCGCCAGCCCTTCGTACCTGCTGGCTGCAACGCTCGTTGATCTGGGCAGCATCCATGGGATCCGAATTCATGGTCTGGGCTGGGGGGTGCTGGTCATGGCGTTGAGCACTTACCCCTACGTTTTCCTTCTCAGCACTGAAAGCTTCAGCATCTGCGGGCGCCGTCAGCTTGAAGCCTGCCGTTGCCTGGGCGTTGGCCCATGGGAAAGCTTTCGACGCATCGCTCTCCCGATGGCTCTCCCTGCCATCGGAGCCGGAATCGCCCTGATGGGCATGGAGGTCGTCAACGAACTTGGCGCCGTCCAACTCCTGGGAATCCCAAGCCTCTCCGCTGGAATTCTCCAGGCCTGGCAACTTGAAGGAAACCCAGCAGGTGCGGTCGGACTTGCCCTGGTCACACTGATCATCGTGACAGGACTGTTGATCGGCGAACGCAAACTGCGGCGTCGAAGCCGTCGATGGTCCGAAGGACTAACGGGTGGTGAATCTCCCAACTGGACTCTCACTGGTACGAGAGCCTTGGCCGCTCAGGCCTTGGGATTCATTCCTCCGTTTCTGAGCCTTGGCACACCATTGATCTGGGCCTGCTTGAACCTTGATCAACTTCAAACCGGATTACAGCCAGAGCTATTGCTGCTGACCTTGCGCAGTCTTGGTCTCGCCCTTGCAGCTGCAGGCTTGGCCTTAGCAGCTGCCTTGCTGCTTGCGATCACAAAGCGCTGGACCACGGCCCCTTGGTTGCATAGCCTCACCTTTCTCGCCGGGCTCGGGTACGCCATTCCAGGAGCCGTTCTGGCTCTGGCCTTACTGATCATCGGTGGACCATGGCAGCTTTCACCAATCCTGCTTTTGCTCTGGGGCTATAGCGATCGGTTCCTTGCCGTTGCCAAAGGGGGGCTTGATGCAGGTTTAGAACGAATGTCACCCAGCCTGGATGAAGCAGCCAGTGGCCTGGGCTGCCGATGGCCGGATGTGCTCCGTCGCATTCACATTCCCCTGCTTCGGGGCCCGCTCGCAGTTGGTGCACTCCTTGTCTTTGTAGACACCGTGAAGGAGTTGCCTCTGACCTTCGCGCTGCGACCCTTTGATTTCGACACCCTTTCGGTGCGGGTCTTTCAATACGCGAGCGACGAAAGGCTCGCCGCAGCGCTGTGGCCTGCATTGATGATCCTGGGGCTCGGACTCATTGCTGCAGCGGCCCTGATTCCAGGTCTCGACCACACAACCGAGACTTAATCGTCCAGCAAAGACCGACAACGAGGGCTTCGACGAGGAGCCAACACACCCACAAAATTTCGCTGAATCACACTGAAATTATCGTCACTCACAATGACGAGAGTGCGACGGCCATCTGCAAGCTCTGGCCCCCAAGCCAGACCCTCCCAATTTTCTCGCGGGAGCTCCCCACTCGTGAGATTCCAACCCGTTATGGGCTTCAAAGCCAATTGAGACTTTCGTTCAGGCCAAGAGAACAATTGAAGCCTGGCCGTCCATTGCAGTGGCCGATGACGACGAATCAATGCCAACAGTGCAGAGGGACCATCCAACGCAAGAAGTTCGGTCAATCCCACCGTTACTTCTGGATCCTCGTCTTCGGGATCCTCACTGATGAAATCGAGAGGAAGGCGACCACGCTCTTGGATGACACCGTCCACATCCACATGCGCTAACCGAGCGTCATCTCGATCGTTTGAAGCGCGATCCTGAAGCAACGGTGACTCCGCTGCAAGCAAGAGTCCACCGTCGATGGATCGCGTTAAAGACTCGGGCCCTTGATTGACTGCGAGTCCTTGACCAGGAAGAGCTGTCCAAGCGGGTGGCAGAGGCATGGTCTCCTGCAACCGCCCATTGCGCAGCGAAAAGCGCTGTAGACGCGCTTGATGCCCTGCTTGACGGCGCCCCTCGCTAACGATCCAAACCCCGTGGTCGTCCGTGAGCACCAAACCCTCTGCATCTAAAGAAGGAGGAAGGGGTGTGCCCGTTTGGTCACGCAAAATCAAGCGAGGACCCACCTGCAATTGCCCCCCTGTTTGCAACGCTTTTGCAAGAGGGCCCACAGGCAGCAGATATCCCCGAGACGCATCACTCACCAACCAAAGTCGGTCATCCGATGCTTGATATGCCGCTGCTGAAAACCCTCCAAGGGACAACCCGTTATCAGCCCGTTTGGGGAGTTCCCAAAGACGGATCAGAGCCCAACCAGCAGCAAGCGGACAGGGCAAAGCCTCCCAGCGCATCGGAAGTTCAGGGAGAGGCCACACCATCAGAACAGCCGATTAAGCGCGAACCTTTGCCGTCATCCAGGCATCACCTTTCACAGCAGCGGCAGCGATCAGGTCCGCCAAGGTGACGAGCAATCGATAACTCAGTGCCACTGCAAGCAGAGGCGCCTCCGGCACAATCGTGCCCATACGAAATAACAGAACCGCCTCAAACACGCCCAAACCACCTGGAGCAGCGGGAACGACCAGGCCAGCCGTCCAGGCAAGAGCAAAAGCCGCAAGCCAAAGACCAAGTGGCTGCCCAGCCAAGAGTCCAAACGTCTGCAAGCAGCACCAAAACCCAGCGAATCGACAGAGAACGAACAGCAGTTCAGAAACGAGGGGCCACCAGGGATATGCCGCTCTTCCGCTGCCTAGTTCCTCATCTTGAAGCGAAGTCGTATCTCCAGGATTCGCTTGATTGAGCTGGCGCAACTTGCTGGTCTCCAAGCGACGCAACAAAGGCTCCCGCCAACGCGGCAACAGCAGCGCTGATGGAAGAACACAGAGCAACGCCAAACCGTTTTGAAACCCCCCGAACGGCACCCAAAGCAAGGCAGCAACAGCCATCACCATCGGCTCCATCAATACCGATACCAAAGCCTTGCCCCCACCAAGATCAGGCCGGAGAGCACGAAAACGATCAAGAAAATGCCAAACACCACCAGGCAGGTATTTGAGCAAGTTGCTACGGAGATAAAGCGGCACCAAGGCCAAGCGTCCGGGCTGATGACCCAGCCAAACCACCAAGACCTTCCAAGCCAAGGCATTGACCACCAAGCTGAGCCAACTCAAACCAAGCCCCAGCAACAAGAACCACCATCCCTGTCGGCTAATGGTGAGAGCTCGCAACCCGGTGGCATGGCTGGCCAACGCCACTCCCACAAAGGCAAGGGTCAGAAGGGTGATCCAAAGGCGTAAACCACCAGGCAAAGAAAGCCGTTTCAGCACTGCCAGTCCTCCTCGGGCACAAAAGCATGGACCTCGAGAGAGAGGCGATCTCGAAGCTCCATTGCGGTGAGACCAGCCTGAGCAGAGACACGCTGGAGCTCATCTTGCTCCCACTTCAGAGTGAAGGTCCCATCAGGACGGCGTGTCTGCTTGGCACGAATCGTCCCCCAAGGGGTTGCACTTGTCCCGCAACGGCGAGGCAGCACCCAACGGCCCTGCTCACGCTCCCTTAAGCCGATGGTTGGACTGTGGCGCCACCACACCTGCCGCAAGGCAGGAGCCTGATCTGGCGTTGTCAGAGCGATTACCGAGGTACCAGGCCTTTGTTTTTTCATCAAAACAGCTCCCTGAACCACATCCAACGCACCGGCTAAACGCAACTGCTGAGCCAGGCTTGCCAACTCTTCGGCAGTGGCATCATCAATCCAGGCCTCCTGCACCACGAGCTCCTGCCAGCCAGGCTCTGTTCTGTTCTCTTCACGAATGCGGATCAAGCGCAGCAGATTAGGGCGATCCAAAGAGCGATGGCCAAGGCCAATGCCGACGGCTTCAACCTCCATCCGTGAGGGACGTTGAAAAAGATCTGCCCACACAGCCATCAAGGCCAGCCCGGTGGGAGTAGTGAGCTCGGCGGCAGGCAGATCCTCACCAGTGAGGAGCGGCAGCTGGTGACGCTTTGCCAATTCGAGTACCGCTGGCACCGGAACAGGAAGCACCCCATGGGCTGTCGTCACTCGACCATGACCAGCTGGGGGGGCTGTGCAGTAAATCGAATCAGGGGAAAGGTTCTCGATACCAGCACAAACGCCGATGACATCAACCAAGCTGTCAATCGCGCCAATTTCATGGAAGTGAACTTGATCAGGGGGGCAGCCATGAACCGTCGCTTCCGCATCAGCTAGGGCCTGAAACACCTGCAAAACCTTGGTTTTTAGAGAAGGTGACAGCGAAGCGTCCGAAATCAACCGGCGCAGATCTAACCAGCGACGATGAGGGGGGTTGGGGTCCTCACTGCTCACCGTGAGGCGAAGCCCACGCAATCCACAACTCTGAGATTCCTCAACCTTGAGTCCATAGGCTTTGGCGAGACCAAGAGCCTGCAAAGGCTCATGAACAACCGACTCCGGCACTCCTAAATCAAGGAGTGCCGACAACAACATGTCCCCGGCAAGACCCGTCGGACAATCAATCACCAGTGCACTCATGCTGGCTCTGGAGGCATGCCGTCCAGCAACCTGTCGGCGATCGATTCAATCTCAGTGCGTCGCGAACGCAGGAGCTGCTCCACCTCCCGGCGTGCCCGGCGTTGTTCTCGCTGGGCCGTGTCCACATCTTGTCCAGACACGCCCCAAATGCGTCCAAGGAGAGCCCTGTCATCTTCGCCACCTTGAGGGGGTCCCTCGAGCAACGTCTCAGCAGCCATTCCGGCCTGAAGAACCCGGCTCCAACGACGCAAGTCTTCCAAAGACAAACGCGCCCGATCGGGTAGAGCAAATTCGGTAACACCATTGCAGCGCAACCCCGCCTGAAGACAGCCTCGGGTGCCAACAAGAACCCGTTTGACCTCGAGGTTTTCTTCTTGAGCCACCAACCAATGCCCCGCCTCATGCATCGCAACCCTGCGCAATCTGTTGCGTCCGCCGGGCAGTGATTCCGCCAAAAGGTGACCTCCCATCCCGTTGAATTGAGCGGCATCAACGGTGAGACCCAAGAGTGCCCCACCCAATCCGAGAGCAATCCATGCCGTCGACAGTCCGATCAACGGTCCAAACACAGCCAAACCGGTGGCACTAGCCACCGCGACACCTGCAGTGGTGTTGAAGGTGGGGGAAGAGGGCATCAGGTCTTGGCAGGTCGGGGACGAGCACCTCCCTTGCGGGATCCCTCCCTTCCTTTCCCGCCTCGCGTTGGCATTGGTGCAATCACTTCAACGGCCTCAACGGCAAGGAGCTGTCCTTGGCGGCGCACATCCAAGCTGACGAAATGCCTTAGGTGCTCGAGGGGCAGCTCTCCAGTGAGCTGAACTTTGAACGGCAAAGGACGGAATCCATCAGCGCGAGGCAGCTGCCGGACCTTCACGACAAGCTCATTTGCTTCTGGCTTCGTGAAGATCAATTCGCCACGAATGGAGAAGAAGTCGTCGCCTTCGGGCAGTTGATCCTGAACCCCCTGGGCATCGGTAGCTTCGGCATCTGAAGATTCAGCTGTCGCCAGCGTGCTCGGCTCCCAAATCCCTGCAATTTGGAGATGAAGCTGCTCAGACTCACGGCAGCGGGGATACACCACCCAAAGATGTGGTGCTGTCATGTCTAGGTGACGACGCATGAGGGTGAGCATCCTGCCAAGAACGACAGCCTCTAATTCATTGCCATCGGAATCAATCAAGACTCCACGGGTCAGCTGATCGTCGGATTCCGGTCGGTAGACGCCCCTAACAACACCGATCGCCCGGTACTGGAGGGGTTCTGTAACCGGGGATATCGGATGGTCGCGCATTGCTGTCAGTGGCTTCCATTTGCCTTCGATGACTCTAGCCAGCTCGAGGGATTCGATACAAAGTGGTCTCAGCACTCCCCATTCAGATTGCCCGGCGCCAACCGACTACAGGCGGTTCGAAATCGATGGTTGATGGGGTTGGGACTTCCTTTGGCCCTGATCACAGGCTGGCTTGTAGCCCAATCAGCAGATCAAAATCCAAAGCTCACTCAACAGAGCAATCCACAGCCAAAGGCACGCCTCAAACGTGTCAAACGATCAGCTCAAACAAAGTTTCCTGAGGCCATTGAGCCAGAGCAAAGGCTGGAGCAACGCGCCCTCTCTCATCCTCGCGATAGGCGTTGGCGCTTGCTCCTGGCCCAAACGAAGCTGCAAAGAGGTGATCGCGATGGGGCCAGGCATGAGCTCATCACCCTCCAAGCCCTATGGCCCAATCGCCCAGAAGTTCAGAACCTCCAACTGTTGTTGGATGTGGGAACCAAGCGCCAGGCCACCGCTTTGAAACAGACCAGCGATCGTTTCAAGCAAACCCCAAAAGGTCAAAGACTCGCGCTTGGATTGCGCCTCGCTGATTTACAACGCCTATCCGGTCAAGACGACGCAGCCATCACCACCTACCGACTGATTGGCGCGGAATCTCCTAAGCGAATCGAACCTCTGCTCGCTCTCGCTCTTCTGCATCGAGACAAGGGTCAAAATCAACAATCTCAGAAGGTGCTTCTCAGGGCAAGAAATCGCCTGCCTGGCAGTGAACAAGACAAGCAAAAGATTGATCAGATAGCGGTGCGCTGGCAACTTGATTCCTTCCGAAAGGGTGCAGACAGAACGGCAAAACCTCGTGCAACCGTTCCGCCCCCTCCGACTAAGGCGCGGGCTGAGACACCTCCAAAGCCTTAAGCGCTGCATCGATGGCGTCGGATGGCGGTGTTGCGTCGTTCATGGCATTGGCCCTACGCAATCGATTCATCAATTCCATGGGGTTGGTGGCGTCCAGCACCGACTCCTGGTTTTTCTGACCTGGCACGGTTTGGAACACATCACGCTGCTGGGAAGGCTTGTAGCCACTACTCATCGGGCTTTCCTGAGCCAGAACCTCGACGGAAGTCAGCAGCGACAGCACACTGATGAATCCAAGAAGATGAGGTCTAAACGCGGTAAGCGATGGCACGTTCTCAACTCCTAAATAACGGCCTGATGCTAAGGGTCACCTTCAGAAGCCGCATCATCCGTGCAAATCGCCAGCTGGAATGTCAATTCAGTGCGAACCCGACTGGATCATGTTCTGAATTGGCTTGAACACTCGGAAGCAGACCTGCTGGCGTTGCAGGAAACCAAGGTGGACGATCCTCAATTTCCGCTAGAGCCGTTTCTCCAGAGGGGATATCAAGTTCAGATTCACGGACAGAAGGCCTACAACGGCGTTGCACTGATAAGCCGCACACCACTGGAAGACGTGCGCATGGGTTTCAGCGCAGAGCTCCCTGACGACGACGAAGCCGAAGAGCTTGGTGCTCAAAAACGCGTCATCAGCGCCCTCATCGATGGCGTACGAGTCGTGAATTTGTACGTCCCCAATGGATCGAGTCTCAGCTCGGATAAATACAGCTACAAACTCACCTGGCTGTCCTGTCTGGAGCGCTACTTAAGGGCCATCCAAACCAGAGATGAACCGCTATGCGTGATGGGAGATTTCAATATTGGGCTTGAAGCGAGAGACCTCCCTGATCCAGATCGCTTAACCGGGGGAATCATGGCCTCAGATCGCGAGCGGAACGCGTTGAAAGCGGCGCTAGGTCCTGATCTTCAGGATGCATTTCGTCTGTTCGAACCAAACAGCGGCCATTGGAGCTGGTGGGATTACCGCAGTGGCGCTTGGGATCGAGGTCGTGGCTGGCGAATCGATCACATCTATCTCGATGAAACGCTTCGGGAAGTCGCTCGCAGCTGTTCGATCGACAAGCAAGAACGGGGACGCCTCCAACCCAGCGACCACGCACCTGTAGTTGTTGACCTGGCCTGGGACCTCGAGGACGACGAAGAGGTTGAAGACTGAGTTCAGTACACAATGGCCTCTTCGGGCAGCGATTGTCCCTCTGCGTGCAATTGCACGGAGCGTCGCAACGACTCGCCGCAACTCTTTGGGGTTGGAAAAATTTTTCCAGGATTGGCACGGCCAAGCGGATCAAAAGCAAGCCGAACCCTCTGCATGCTGATCAGGTCTTCAGCGCTAAACATTTTGTCGAGATAACAGCGCTTATCGCTGCCCACTCCGTGTTCACCACTGATGCTCCCACCGACCTCAAGGCAAAGATTCATGATCGCGCCACCGAGCTCTTTCACCCGCTCATTCACACCCTGCTCTGACGCTCGATACAAGATCAGGGGATGCAGGTTGCCATCACCGGCATGAAACACATTCGCCACCACGAGGCCGTGTTCTTCGCTGAGCTGATCAATGGCCTGAAGAACCCTTGGGAGAGCTGTACGCGGCACCACACCGTCTTGGAGGTAGTAGCTGGGGTATTGCCTTCCAAGAGCCGAAATAGCACTTTTACGGCCCTTCCAGAGACGGGCCCGATCCTCTTCACTCCAGGCTTCACGGATCGCGCCAGCCCCAGCTTGCCGACAAAGGGCCGTGGTGACCGTGACCGCTTGCTTGACCTCCTGTTCCTGGCCATCAAGCTCAATCAATAAAACAGCTCCAGCATCCGGTGGATATTCCTCTTCTCCAAACGCTTCATTGACAGCCTTGATACAGCTCTGATCCATGATTTCCAGCCCAGCCGGCAAGACCCCCGCGCGCGTGATCAAACGCACAGCTTCTCCAGCGGCCTGCATGGAAGGGAAATCAGCCAGCAGCACGCCAACAGCATCGGGAGCGCGCAACAAGCGAAGGGTGATCGCCGTAGCAATTCCTAGCGTGCCCTCACTCCCAATAAACACACCCCGGAGATCCAGCTCAGCCGAATCACACAACGCGCTGCCAAGGCGCGTGGGTGTGCCATCCGGCAGCACTACATCCAAGGCGAGCACATGGTTGCTAGTGACGCCGTACTTCAAGCAATGCACACCACCTGAATTTTCAGCGACATTGCCACCGATGCTGCACACCACCTGACTTGAAGGATCTGGGGCGTAATAAAAACCATCACCAACAACCGCACGACTCACCCAACTGTTGATCACACCGGGCTCCACCGTGATCGTTTGATTGTCGAGATCAATGTCGAGAATTCGGCGCATCCGACTGGTCACCACCAAAAGCGCCTCCTGCTCCACCAGCGCACCACCTGAAAGCCCAGTGCCACTCCCTCGAGCCACAAATGGAATGCCATGGCGATGGCAACACGCCAAGACTTTCGCCACCTGATCGGCCGTTTCAGGCAACACCGCAAGCTTCGGCATGTGCCGATCCATGGTGAGACCATCACAGTCGTAAGACAACAATTCCTGCCGCTTCGCGACGACTGACTTCGAGGGGAGGAACCCCCTCAATTCCCGCTCAAGCGCTGGCCAGTCGTAGTTCACTGATGACGTGCCGAACTGAAGCAACTTAGGCAGCTTTGTCATCAATTCTTAGGCTTCAACTACAGAAAAAACACATCGGGCCGATCTTGGGTCAAGATGTTGCACGGTTTGCAACTGCCCTTTGGCTCCCGTCCCCGTGACTGCTTCCAACCTGAACACCAGCCACTCCCAGGCCATTTTCAGTGCTGCCAAGGCTCTGATGCCGGGCGGTGTGAGCTCTCCGGTGCGCGCCTTCAAGTCGGTCGGAGGACAACCCATCGTGTTCGATCGGGTCAAAGGCCCTTACGCCTGGGATGTCGATGGAAATAAATACGTGGACTACATCGGCAGCTGGGGGCCAGCCATCTGCGGCCATGCGCATCCAGAGGTCATCAGCGCTCTGCAAGAAGCCATTGAGAAAGGCACAAGCTTTGGAGCTCCTTGCGCTTTAGAAAACACCCTGGCCGAGATGGTGATTGAAGCCGTCCCCAGCGTGGAGATGGTGCGCTTTGTGAATAGCGGCACTGAAGCCTGCATGTCGATGTTGCGCTTGATTCGTGCGTTCACAGGGCGCGACAAGATCATCAAGTTCGAAGGTTGCTACCACGGCCACGCGGACATGTTCCTCGTTAAGGCTGGCTCAGGGGTGGCAACACTCGGCCTACCCGATTCACCAGGAGTGCCCCGAAGCACTACAGCGAACACGCTGACTGCTCCCTACAACGATCTGGAATCGGTAAAACAGCTGTTCGCTGAGAACCCCGATGCCATCGCCGGAGTGATTCTTGAACCCATTGTTGGCAATGCAGGATTCATCCAACCGGAACCAGGATTTTTGGAGGGCTTGCGAGAGCTCACCAAAGAAAACGGAGCACTTCTCGTCTTCGATGAAGTGATGACGGGATTCCGAATCAGCTACGGCGGTGCGCAAGCGCACTTTGGTGTGACTCCTGATCTCACCACGATGGGCAAGGTCATTGGGGGAGGTTTACCTGTTGGTGCCTATGGCGGTCGCAAAGAGATCATGGAAATGGTTGCTCCTGCTGGCCCGATGTATCAAGCAGGAACGTTGAGCGGCAACCCCTTAGCAATGACGGCTGGGATCAAAACACTCGAATTGCTCAAGCAGCCAGGAAGTTACGAGAAGCTCACCGCTACAACAGAGCGCTTAATCCAAGGAATTCTTGATGCAGGCCGCGAGGCCGGGCTTCCAATTACCGGGGGCAGCGTTGGGGCCATGTTTGGATTCTTCCTTTGTGAAGGTCCAGTTCGAAATTTCGAAGAAGCGAAAACGACCGATTCCGTGCGGTTTGGACAACTTCATAGAGCAATGCTCGAACGCGGTGTTTACCTCGCACCATCTGCCTTTGAAGCGGGCTTCACATCCCTTGCCCATTCCGATGAAGACATCGACGCGACCATCAAGGCATTCCGAGAAAGCTTCGCTGCAATCTCCTGAATAGGACGAGGTTCTGGGCTCAATGTGTCGCAAATGCGATCTTGAGTTCTGGGCTGTTTTTTACTGGAGCTCAAGCCAACGATGCGGAAACATCTCGCCCACAACCTCGATGGATTGATTTCAACCTAGATTTCATCGCCCAACCGGTGGTGGGAGTCGGAGGTGGCATCGAGCCATCTTCCAGTAGTTGGATGCAACAAGTTGCCGCGGGACTCACCCTGGGGACGGGCCTCTACAAAAACCGGAACAGCTGGACAGGCTTAGATCACTGGCAGATTCAGCTGGAACTGAGTCAGTTCGCAGGCAATCCAAATCTCAATGAACAACTTGGAACCGAGTATCCGCTGCAAAGTCTGGTCACTCCAACAGGCATGTGGATCACGCAAGCATCGCTAGAACGGATCGAAGGCAACAAGAAAATCGACTGGAGCATGAATGCTGGAGTGATTGCAGTCGGAAATAATTTAATGGAAATACCTGCACTGGATTACTACACAAATTACACATTAGATACACCCTACAATCTATCTGTAATTGGCTATCCAATCATGCCACTTAGCGCTCCTGGCGCACAAATAGGCATTCACCACAAACAACTAGGAAGTCTTGACTATGCCTACTACAGCTTAAACAAAACACATCAGATCGCAGCTGCTCTAGGGGTTACACCGCTAACACCAAAGCTCGAAGGCAGTCTGCAAATTTTCCAGTGGTCGATGAATCCATTAGCCAATTCTAAACAAACCAAAACAGAGGAAGAGGCACTAAACATGCCAGACCCTCTTATTCAATTAGGCGGTTATATTTCATCCACAAACCTAGACGTCAACTCAAATAAAAACCTGGGTGAAGGCACCAATCGAGGCATTTACGCGACTGTAACTTGGCCATTGCCCCAACTACCCATCGGGGAAGACAACCGAATCTGGATATCCAGCAGCCTCAGCCTCGATCCCGACAACAATCCACTAACAAGCTATACAGCTGCTGGACTGCTCAGCCAAGGCATCATTCCTGGCAGGCCCCAAGACGTACTAGCGCTGGGGTTAAACAGGAACGGATTCAGTCGAAGCATTGCCCCCAACCAAAGCTACGAAGGGGTCGTTGAACTCAACTACAAGATACAAATATCTGAACGCCTGCAAATACAGCCGCTCATGCAATGGATCATCAACCCCTCTGGAGAAGGGTCTCGGCAAACAATCTGGGCAACAGGTGCGCAAATAAATCTGTCAATATAATGTAAAATGAAAAACATGAGTTAATCCTTCCACTTTGATAAAAGCAGGACGCCTTTCAATCGCCCTAAACGCAACAGTGCTGCTGCTATTAGAAGGCGGAATACGCATCGCTTCCGCAGAAACAATTACACTGATCCTAAGTAATGGCGACAAGATTCAAGGAAAATTAGTCAAGAGTGAAAGCACTGATACGGTTACGGTCATTGAACATCCAAGCCTGGGGAAACTTAAAATCAAATCGACAGCCCTGAAAGCCAAGCCGAAGAAAAAGCGATGGACAGGAAGCTTTTCAGCCGGAATTACAGGCTCTAATACAGATCGAGACTATGACCTTGACAGCACATCTCAACTCGTCACACAATACAAGGACAAAGTAAGCCTATTTTCCTTTAAAGCCAATACAGAATATGGCTTTTCCAGAAGTGCTAGCGAAAAGGAAGGCTCTACTGACACCAACCAAGGACAAATAGATCTACGTTATTCATACACATTCTCGGGAAAATCAAACGCCTACATCTCAAATATTTATGACTATGACACACTTAATCAGGTAGGTGCAAATAATCTTATTAATTCAATTGGTCTTGGATACGATCTCATAAAAACCGACACTACAACCCTCAATGTATCTGCGGGGCCTTCAGTACAGACTATTTGGGGCGGAAAATTCTGCACACGTGACAAGTACTGTGGAAATACATTTGCAGCAAGTAGCGCACGAATTAGCTTTGACTGGGATCCAAACAATTACTTCAATCTCTCACTAAGTAATCAATTTACAGGGGCTTATGTAGAGGGCCTATCTCCGAGCAATAATTTCTCAGGAACAATCAAGATCTATCCCTTGGGAGACAAGAAACTATTTACATCTCTGAATGGTCAACTCATTTACAATTCACTAACATCTCCACAAATCGACAATAGCTTTTCATTGCAACTTGGGACACAACTTTTTTAAGACTATTCTGAGATAGCAGCTCCTTCAGGCCTGCGAGGATCAGCAACTCCAAAACTCCCGCCATTTGGCTTGAGCTCCACACTATTCGCGGATCCCATCGAGCGAGTAAACCGCAATGCGTGACCTCGCTGTCTCAATAAGTGAACTGTGTCAGGACTTAATCCCTGCTCAATCTGCAAGGAATCAGGCCAAAGCTGACTGTGAATCCTGGGTGTGGCAACACTGGTCGCAAGATTGAGACCATGAACAATCCGGTTTAAAAGCACTTGCAAGACAGTTGTAATAATCCGGCTACCACCAGGGCTACCCGTCGCCAACCAAGAATCGCCCGCCTCATTCAAAACAATGGTTGGCGTCATTGAACTGAGCGGTCTTCGACCAGGAGCAACCGCATTTTGCTCCCCTTGCACCAAGCCGTAAGCATTAGGAACACCAGGCTTGGCCGTAAAATCTGCCAGCTCATTGTTCAAAAGAAAACCAGCACCTGGAACGGCGATTCCATTGCCATAGGCAAAATTCAATGTCGTGGTTAATGCCACCAAGGAACCATCACGATCAGCCACAGAAAGATGAGTTGTATTGACACCGGATGACATAGGGGCTTGCCCCGCCAAATCAGCCGCTGAAGTATGAGAATTGAGGTTTAATTGATCACGCAAACCATCAATATATGATGAAGAGAGAAGCTTACCAATGGGTATATCGATCTGATCTGGATCTCCAAGGAAATGATTACGGTCTCGATAAGCCAGATTCATGCTCTCTGTCAGCAAATGAATGGAATCAGCACTGTTCAAACCTAAAACCTCAAGATCAAAAGGTTCAATCAACTTCAAGATCTGAAGAAGGGTAATGCCACCGCTACTTGGTGGTGGCATGGAAATCACCGTATAACCGCGAAAGACTCCCTTCACAGGTTCTAGCCAGGGAGCAGAAAAGTCAGATAAATCAAGATGATCAATTAGCCCTCCCTGAGCCTTCATTAAAGCCACGATCTTGTTAGCAGTCGTTCCTTCATAAAAACCCGAGACACCCTTAAGAGAAATGAGTTTTAGG
>Ga0315315_10001637_pt1 | contig 20586 bp, 18 predicted proteins | sample M140m3416metaG_FD_203699 | JGI IMG/M metagenome (GOLD analysis project Ga0315315, IMG submission 203699) | Ammonia-oxidizing marine archaeal communities from Monterey Bay, California, United States - M1 40m 3416 | ecosystem: Environmental > Aquatic > Marine > Intertidal zone | place: USA...
GTACCTTGAAGTGATCGCAATGTGCGCTTCTTGCATGTGGGCAAACATCGAGGGCATAAGATAGATTTTTCCAATCGCCCATGGTGTTTTTTGCAGCCACTGATCTGCCGTGTACATTGCTCGTTTTTCGTACTCCCCAAGGACCAACTCATGCTTCCAATACGCAAACCGCTCCTCAAACAAAGGCTTGACAAAATCAAGCGGTACCTCACACACTTCGGCACAATCATCAAAGGGGTCTCCATTGTTTGGCAATTCTGGGAATTTTTTTTCCTTCTTTTCTGCTTGGCGTGGTGAGAGTTCTCCCGGGCGCCGTGCGTACTTTGTTTTTGTTTCAGACTCAGTGTAGACCCAATTTCCCCGCTCTTTTACAAATTTTGTTAACCGAAGTCCCGTTAAGTTACGCATCCATTTCCCTTCTTTTTTTCCTCCACTTATTCGTTCTTTCCTGCTTTTTTTACTTTTTTTCGTCTCTTTGAACCACAAATTGTTAAACAACCCCTGATACTTGTTTTTAAAGGGTTCCAGATCTTCGAAAACGTCACTACGCCTCATAGGCCCTGTCGGATGCCTGTTGTTGCTACCTATCGTATTCGCCTCACGGGTCAACCACCGGGCTAGATAACGCTGAAACCAAAATTCAGGGTGATGATCTCTACCACCTTCCCAGCGAACAATTGGCATGCTGTTTGACCATTGCCACCAATTACTTCTTTTCAGAGTGACGTAGCCGTCAGGGTGATCATATCCTTCTTTCTCCACTCTGCTGGGATCGAAAATTCGATCCACCGAGTGGTTATTGGGACGCCGGTTTAGAGGGCGGCGTATTTCATCCTCCCACATTGGAATTGGAGGACCGGGCATAGTATACCGCTCCCCATCTGTTGGCACAATCCCGTCAGTGGTCAAGTCATTATACCAGTCTGCTGGAGTGTACGCACGATCGCGCTGACCTCTGAAATGACTATGTGCAGGGAAAGGATCTTGAATCTCATCTTTGTCTGGGTTTTTTTTATTTCGTTCTCTCCCCAAAATAAATCTCCGGATTGAGGGTGGAGGCTTGGTCTTGTTCTTATCCTTCATAACCGGCTTCATATCATTCATGAAGAGTTCAGTAAAATCATGGAACTCTTCGTCAGACATATTATAAATATATTTGACAAAGTATCTGATTTTTCTTTCCCCTTTGTCCTCGCCCTCGTCATCAGCCTCGCGGTCTTCTAGTTGCTGTTCCAACTCAGCTCTCTCGCGCTTGCATTCACTAAGTTCCATCTTTAATTCTTCTGCCTCCTCATCACTGCTTGAATCACTGCTTGAACCACTGCTTGAATCACTGCTTGAATCACTGCTTGTACCACTATTACTGGGCGGTTTTTCAGTGTATTTTTCATATCGCTCATCGTCGTCGCTATCACTTTCACCCGGAATATAGTCTGAGTCATCTGAGTCTGATACGTACCACCATGATTCTGGTACAAGATTACCAATGTCACTAATAGTGCCTTCTTTCGCTTTCCTGTACATTGGAATTGCTTCTACGTTACGACAAAACTGGTGTAAATCCGCAAAAGCATTCTCTCTTGCGCGTTTCAACAGGATTTCAAGATCCTCCTTGCATATTTTTGTATTGGAACTTTGACCGTATTTATCAGAAAACGGATCAACGGAATCCCCTTTCCAATATTTTTGCATTGGCTCGTTTGTTAACCCAGCGACCATCATAACGAATTTGAACGTGGGGTTGTCTCTTAACTGCTCAATATGGATCTTCTTCGTTGCCTCATACTTTGCGAGTGTCTTCCGAGCCCGACGGGACGTCAATTTGATGAAAGGAGGCATATCTTTGAATATTTCTCGCAGTTGATCCACTATTTTTGACTTGTTAATTGGAGACCCTGGTGGAGACCGAACATCCACAATTGTCTCGTCCGCCGGAAGTGATCTTTCTGTCCACGCCATATTTTTTAAAGAAAATAAACTAGGTATTTATAAGCCATGAATACGAAATAAATGTCACGTCCGGCTGTGAATCTCTCTGAGTCCAAGCTGCAAGAAGCACCCACCAGTGAAGTCGCGGAAGTTGCCGCCGCAAGTCCCGAACTTGTCCGTCGCGTCGTGTTCGAGTGCAACGCCACTGGCGCTGGGCTCGCCAACGGACAGGTTGTCAATATCCAGAACGCCTCGCACGTTTTCGCCCCACACATCTCCTCTGACCTATCTCCGGAGGAGAAAGCGGCTCTGAAAGCCAAAAATTTTGATCAGGCAATCGTTACCAGCATGGCGCTCAAATCCGTCTCGTCTTCCTGCCCGGAGACCGTGACCGTCGGGGTCAACCTTTTTGCGAATAACGCCAATGTTTCGAACTCTAAGGGATGGCTCTACACGCAGGAGGTCAATGATATGTCCTCCAACCACGCCCACTCCAACGAGGGCTTCACCAACATCGTCACCATTCTCCCTAAGGAGAAGCACCGCACCGACCAGGTGGTATACCACCCCGAGGGACTCATGAACTCCCGCTGGATTCAGGAGTACGGTGGATACACTCTCGAGAAGCTGCACGAAGGTATTACCCGCTTTCAGGGGAAGGACTACTGCTACGTTCCGGAGGACCACGTTGTCGTTTCTATCATCCGGAACAACTGGGAGTCGCTCGGAATCAATCTGAATGACGAATCAATGAAGGAGGGTGAGTTTTTGAAGGTGAACAAGCAGGTTGTGGATAACTGCATCCAGCAGCTTTACAGCAGCGTGATCAGTCAGATTCCGTACACCAGCCTGTCCAATCTGGGCGCGCGCTTTCAGGCGAACACCGAGGGAAGCCAGTCGTACAAGGTTGTCGCAGAGGTGGAATTTCGCTACAGATTTCCCTAGGTTAATGTACTTAGATAAAAGTGTTTTCATAAAATTTATAAATTTGCTACAATTTCTCGCGTAAGAATTAGTTTACCGTCCTTATAATACTCCGGATTCAAAATCTTGTACATATCACGCAATTCCAGCAGCTGATTCATCGTCTCGCTCGTCAGAGGGATCTCCAGCTTGTCCGCTTTTAAATGGTCCCAGATCTCGCGATCTGCAGGAACATGCTCTGAACTGGGCGTCAGCTTCAGAATGGCACTCGGCTTGAGGTGTTTCAGGATGTCAGCCGCGGAGAAGTTACCCCTCTGCATGCGGAACTCAGCCTGGAGCGGTGAGAATGACTTGCGCGTGACAAAAGTATTCACCAGACTACAACTTTCCCAATGCGCTTTGGTGTACAGAGACTTCTGTTGCGTAGGGCTGAGCGACCCCACATCGATGAGCTCCTCCGAGAGATAATCTGCCGCGTGATCCTTCCCATCTACCACCCTGTAACCCGTGAGCGGACTCAAAAGCACCAGCCCAGCCTCTTTGTAACCGTTGTTGTAGAAATGGTACTCTCCACGCCCGCGGTAGAGAATATTAGTGAAATCAGCACGAAGTTTGCTCTGCCCACCTAGCTTCTGCGCATACGCCTGTGCCTCCTCCAGCGTGCGATCCCGCAGGTTGGTGCTGTACACCTCCTCCACAGTCTGACCGTTCCAGTTGTTGCGGATTTTATCCGCGTCGTGCACATGCATGTCCACAATGGTGTGCGGTTGGCTCACGAGATCGCCAATTGAGTTTATCTTCTGCACTGCGTACACTCCCGCGCTGCAGTCCGTCTCGCCCAGAGTAGACACGTTCGTGTAAGCGCCTCCGTCAAAAAGAGCACGGCACTGGTTCAAGTTCGGGTGAATCCAATTATCCGCAGCGGAGATCTTGTATCCCGGCTTCAGACTGACGATAACACCCCTGTAAACCTTGGCGCCGGACAGTTTGGAATTCTCGTCGTCAATGCCAAAATTCGAGAGAAATTTGGCGGAAATGACATTCTCACTCTGCTCCTGCAGCTGCTGCCACACCGCGTTTGCCTCTGTTTCAAGTGCGACTGGGATTTTTCCGTAGCGTTGCTCAAGCGCAGTCACGTCCATTTATTCAAAAGCGAGGTACTATTTATACAATTTATAAATTCCTCCAAAATTCATCGGGGATTTGCTTCGGAACTCCCGGCGCCGATTTGTATTGACGCAAAATCGCCAAATCACCCACATCCGCATCCGCCACGTACACACGAAACAAGTGCTTCTTGGCTATTCTAAGACCTTTATTGACCCGCGAAATGGGACCACGGCTTTCCCGCTTCCATTTTAACAAAATTGTAGCCACTAAGTGTTCCGGAACTTCCAGAACTAACAAAACTCTAAATCCCTCCTCGTACGAGCAACCCTCCTTCGTCGAGGAGGTTAGCAGCTGCGTGGTTTTGGCGTCGCTGCATAGATAGACGTACATTATTTAAACGAATGGCTGTTGTTAAATATGGACGCGAAAACCCTACAAATTCGCAGTATTCTGCACAAACTCGCCGGGAGCAAAAAACGCAAGCGTAACCATGACGTGTCCAACCCGCTTGTCCAATACTGCAGGGCTCTCATTATTCCCCACCTGCATTCCGGCACGCAACCCGATATCCCGTTTGCACAAGTCCAAGAAGGAGTGTACGACGTAGAAGGCAACCCGCCGCACAAACTGCTTCAACTGCATGCAGATACTTTTGAATTCATATGACTATAAAGCCGCTGCAGCTAATCAAAATGCAGTGGCTTGATGAAGTTGCGGACGAAGATAATCAAGATATGAGATCCGAGTTCATCGGCAATTTAATAATGCGCGATGGGTTCAAAGTGCGCTACAAGAATATCGAGGAGTACAGCAGCGCCCTGCAGGGAAAAATTACACGGGTGTTTGCAAAAAACGGCTATTCTGTAGAATTAAAATATTTACAGAATTACGCTTACTTGGAGGTGACAGCTCTGAAGCAGAAACCCAAGTACGTGGACTACGCTATTGCAGTGGGGTTATTATGGGGAGGATACCGGTTGGTGGCAAGCTATTTACTCTAAATATTTTTATAAAATGCAACATTTCTTGACTTGGCTATATTACGCTCCCGCCTACCTTGAAATGCTAGCCGCCATTTTTGTAGTTTGTCTATTTGCACTCCCACTATGCGGTGCGCTAAAATTTGAGGATTTACTCATGCTGTTGTGTGGTATTGGATTATTAAGCGTATTATATTTCTAAAATCGTAATTTTGTATCCTCCAGCTCCAGTGTTCCTTCACTTGCAATCTCAGCAAATTGCTTTGCCAGATCATTAACAGTTTTTCTCACATCAACGGTTGCCGACGCAGTCAGATTTGCAATTCGTTGCACCAACTCAATCGGGCTTATCACAGCTTTTGAGATCAAATTGGCGATAATATGCTGGATTTCCTTAACCTGCTGCACTGTATAACTTTCCGTTTCGCTCGGAATAAGTTCGAATTCTAACACCTGAATAAACCCGTTCAGTCCGTACCTTTTGAAAAGAATCTGTGGAGCTACCCAAAGCTCCTTGGTTTCCATCATTTCGGGATCCTTCGGCTCGCGGCTGTTTAAATACTGCCGCTTCTGATCCGGGGGCTCCTTTCTTCCAGCTGCACTCGGTGGAGGCGATTGTGGAGGCGAATCAAAAAAAATCGGCTTTGGAAGTTCACGCTTGCGCTTGGGTCGCTTACTCATTTAAAAGAATTTCCTTTGCTAATATAGCGGAAAAATACTATACGGTGGACTTCACACATCTCTATAAATTTGTAAGAAAACCAATCCAAATGGATGACTCGACTGTGATTGGTCACATTCAATCAAAAATCGGCGGCAAGTCCCACGTATGCACCAACGAGTGCCACGCCCGTCAAATGAACGTGCATATTCACGAGCGAGACGGGTTGCACATCCGCTGGAGCGGCAACAATCAATCGTGGATGAACCGAGGCACGTTTCGAAGAGCTCTCCAGTACGTCTACGTCTGTGAAGCAACCGGAACCGTGCACCACTGCACCGAGAACTGCCCGCTCGAACCAATTCCGAATGACGACCACACATTAGTTTGTCCGATCAGCGGCGTCCAGTGGAACAACGAAAGTGAGGTAGTTAGGAGCTGGAAACTCACAAGCAAATGCGTTCCCACCATCACTGCAGACAAACGTGATCCCAATATGTACTCAAGAGCAGCCGACGGCACTGTTGGGTCGTCAACACTGAATATCAAGAACGAAGAGTGTAAGCGAGAAGTGAAAAAGTTTTTAGAACTCTTTGTCACCTCGCACGCGCGCAAAACGCAGGAGCTTGAAAAATATAAACAAAATTACGCATCTGCTATTAAACTCGCCAACAAGTTTATAAAGCATTCTAAAAAGGACGGATTGATTAACGCTTGCACACTTCAGAACATCATCACGACAGAAACTTACGCCAAACCGATTTTTTTGCGCGTGATGCGATTTTATGCGGACAGGCTTGACGCGCTCGCTGAGGAAATCAGTCCGATCATCCTCAAAATTTGGAACCTTGTTATTGTGCCGCGGCAAATAGCTTTCTCCCTTTTCGTCCCTGCGGTGTTGTTTCTGCTCCAAAGAGGCATCGCGGTGGATTCCGTAGTACTTGTGAAGAAAAATCACTTGCTGGACAGGATTTTACCGGACGCTAATACGCTTAACGATTTTGGCGTTTCAAAAAGTTCATTCACCCAAACAAAAAATTCAATTCGGGCTGCAATTCGCGCGCTCTTGAAAAGACATAGTTTAGAACAAATAAGAGAGATGATTCATTAAGATAAAAGTCTGCATAATTTTTTTAAAGTTTTCCAGTGTTTATATTTATTAGCCAATCTCTCTATCTCACCAACATCCGCCAAGTACCAGAACGCAGAGAACGCAAAGTCTTTGTTGTATTTTCCAAGCAGATGCTCTGCTTGGAGACCCTGCTGCAAATCAAATTGGATGCGCGCAGCTGCAGCTTTGTTCTTGACTCTGCCTCCATGCCAGCTGCGTCCCCAGTCGAAATCCCAGTCAAATGCAATCTCAATATTGTAAACCTCTTTTGGCGTTAGCCATTCAACAATGAGGTCGTCGCCCAGTGCTTGAAATACCCCACAACAGATGGAGTCATCAGCAGCGCGTCCGTTGTTTCCGCACTTTCTCTTGGCGCAACGCTTTTCTTTGTTAGCTGCCCCACGAGAATCTGCAAGCGATTGATTTCCGCAAACAGATCTTGCCTGCTCGCTTGCGTTGTTTTTTGACTGACGTGCGCTTGGCTCCTGAGGCTTTGCAGCGTTCTCTGAGTTTTGACATGAATAACGCGTTTCCACGAGGCGTACCTGGTATGCTCTTCGAGAAGGCCCTCGCGTAAACACGCTTCGCTCCAAGCAGTCAGAGACGGGTAGATTCTCGTCGCTAACGTCTCCACAATCACGCCGTCTGCTCTTGTGATGACCGTCTTGACTATGTGCCCCCCATAGCCAATCTCCGCGATCATTTTGTTTTTCTTGAAACAAAACTGAATTTCGTCGCCCACTTCGACGAGGCGAATCCGGATGAGGTCTTCCATTGCGCATCTTACATGAAATAGGATCATGTAAATACACCGTAAACGAAAATAACATCACCTGCGTCCCCAAACACTTCCACGTGCTTATTTCTCACAGACAAATCGTACGTGTAGGCCACCCAGATGCCATTTTCTACAGATTCAAATAAACTTGCGTCTGCCCTCTCTACGACAGGATGCCCGTTTATGCGAATACTGAACCAAGTGTGTTTTTTTGTCGTTATCCACGTAAAAGGAACTTCTGCCTCAAAGGGATAAGAATCGACAAATGCTTTTATGGTACAGTCGCCGTCAATATTTTTCACTGTCAACTCATTCGTGGGTGCTCTGAACATATTTCCGCGTTTCGACACCGAAAAGGGCAACCCTCCTATCTCGTACACTGATTTAGAGCATTTTTGTGGGATTTCAACGATAAATGTCCCCGTACGAATCGCAGATTCGCAGGTGAGAACCCGATTTTTTTTCTGACACGATAATTTGTAAATTGTGTGTGGTGCCTCGTCCTGCCACAAAACTTGCAAAAGCCGCACAACAAGGATGAGCACAAAACCGAAAAAAAGGATGCGAAGAGTGAGCCGCTTCGTGGGGAGTGCTGTGGGTGAGGGCGGAGCTTCTGTCGGTTTGGAGGGTTTCAAAACGGGCGCTTTTGGTGCCTCAATATCAGGAGAAAACAAAAACAGAGGTTTCTGTTTCTTGACGGGCAACCGCAAGGGGTTCTGTCTGAAACTCAACTTTGGTGCTTGCGACATCTAGGGCGTTACATATAAAGGACACCACCATGTTTATAATGTGCCGAGAAGTGTGCAAGCAACTCACGCTGGTACTTGCTGCAATTCTCGTCGCTTTTCTAATTCCCAAAGAATCTCACTGGCACCTGACGGGTCTTGCTGCACCTAACAGTAAGCTCAAATGGACGCCAGAGTTTAGAAAAGCTGGACTGATCCACCTCCACCTTTTCGGGAGAGGAGAACTCCAGTGGGGCGGACATAGTATGTGGATTGAAAACCATACGTTTATGCACCTCTACGGAAATTTGCCAGAAATGACCTTTTTTTCAGATGCTCCTCTGAAAGCAAATGCGCACGTTTTTGCGTAGAACACACTCTGAACGCACTCATATAAACCTGACTGCGCGTTTACAAATGTTTTCTTTACCCAACCCAAAAAAAAAATCAATTTCGAAATGGCAGGGCACCCACATCGGCAAAAAAGGGGGACTTGAGGGATTTGTAGTAGTTTACCCTGCAGAGGCTTCGGGAGAAAAAATGACCAAAACTCTTATGAAGCCCAAAAACACTTTTATTCTCAAGCACGGTGGTACCTTTAAGTACGCGTACAACGATGGGTTTTTCAAAGAAATTCCGGAACGATGGTACGGCAAAGCGTTTTTGAGAATAGATGATGTCCCGAGCGAAAATTTGGTGACAATTCAACTGAACGGCACGTTCGTAGAAGTGCCTTTTCTCCCAGAAGTGCTCTATCTTAGAAAAACAAGTACTAAGAGACGTAAAAAAACGCATAAAATTATAAACAGCGTTTATCCTACATGGAGAAACACAGCTGGAAAAAGTATTCACTTTAAAGTTGCACAGCATTTCAAAGAGATTTTTGATAAGGCAGACGCGCAGGAACTCACTTTGCAAGACCCCTTTGCAGGTTACTCAAGTTTAGAAGAACTACAGTCGAGTCAAACTGGACGACAAGCGTTCAAAACAGTAGCCGGCTTCGTATATTACCACTGCCGCGATAATTTGGGCTATCCCCTCACGCGTTGATGCGGAGCAGGTTTTCTTCGCGGACAACCTTACTAAATTTCACGTTACAGAAGACGCACGTTTCGGGCATGTAACACTCTTCGTGAGTGACTTTGGTGCCGCAGATGCATCTGCAGATCTGGACAACGTGCCTCTTCTTAGTGGAATCAAATATTTTGCCGCACGAGTGGCAGAACAGTTCAACCGCGAATGGATCTGCGAGCGGCGGGCGGCTTTTCTTTGGCACGCACTGCTCCACCATTTTCATGAAACGCTTGGGACCACCGTGCTCGGCAAACCAGCGCGCACCGGCTTTGGATTCAAAGGCGTAGTAGGTTGTTGGATCCTGCCACCACTTCTGCAGCTGAAGAATAGACCCGTGATCGCACTCACGCATGAGCTGCTCGCCGTGAAGCAGATTTTCAACGGTACTGCGATCTGGACGGAACCCCAACATTTTCGCTTACATTCTAGTCATTTGTGTCAGCTACACCGTATTGTTTGATCGTGTCCAAAAGGGTCTCTACCCTGGCTAAGTACGTCTGGTCTGTCTCATATGTTTTTTTCAAAGATTCCAGCCCTTTCATAGAGTTTTCGACCTGCTCGCGCATTCCCGGATGCTCTAAATTGGCGAGCGCTGCCGTGTAGACGTCGCGAATGCGACCAAAATCCGATCTTCTAGTTGCGCCATTGATCCATCGAAAAACCCATTCTGGTAAGAAATGGTTCTCGTACACACGGAAATGTCTTTGGCGGGTGTGTAAGCGCTGGTAAGGTTCTAACACAGAAATGACGCGTAAATTTATCAAAATATCTTCCATTTAAAAAAGGGTGGAGGAGCCTTATACTGAATAAAAACGGGAGGGTATAAAGGCAGCGTGTGTTTCTAAAATATGAATCTAGCTCTTTTTAAGAAGCACACGGCTTCGAGGAAGCCAGTATGTAAGCCCCTCGCACCGGGAGAACTCGCTGTGGACTTTCCGAAGGATATTGGAGAAGCAAAAGCTAAGGAACTCTGTATGATAAGCGGCGAGGTCATCTTTGCAGATTTCGACAGCCACAACCAATATGTGCGGCTCAAGACAGATGCGTCACTTGATCTTATTCACAGCTGGAGCGGTTACCTGCCGCCCAACAACGATATTCGCCTCTCAAGATTCAAGACAGGTTTTCGGGGCATGCCGGCGCTGGAGTTACGCATTTGGGAAGAGAAAGACGGCAAATACGTGCGCTACAACACAGATCTGCGCAACGGAGACAAGGTGAAGTGCGCTGCAGTGCCCGTAACAAGCAAAGGCAAGATTTACACGAATCTCGGGCGAGATATTCTGCTCCTGCGGAAGTGTAACAGGAAGAAACGAAAAACGGTGGTCAAAACAGCACTGTATTTCAGTGACGAAGAAGCGTAAAAAAATGAAGAGTCTTCTTTTTGTATTTTTATTAGTATGTACTACGGAAGCGTGCTGGCTCTACGATAAGGGGAAAACTGTCGAAAAAATAAAAAAAAATCTTGCTGTGCAACATCGCAGCTCTGTCGACAGGCAGTATTTCAAAGACGAGATGGAGAAGATGCCCCGGATATTCAGCTGGGCTGTGCAGCAGATTGGCGTCGAAGCCAGTTTTACTGACTGTGACGCTAACCAGGACGGTACAATTACGCTGCAAGAGATGCAAGACACGTCTACTTGTCTTGATAGTTGCTTTAAATTATCTGTGATAAATCTTGCCATTTGAATTACGGTGTATTTAACCCACGCTACTTTGTATAACAAAACATGACTGAGCAGCAGATTGTGTGGCTAAAATGCGCTTTACTCGTCCTGGAGGAGTTCTTCACGATCGCCGATAACTGAAGCAAGGAACTCTCTGCAGACCTCTTTGTCTGCATCTACTTTGACTGCAAGAACCTGTTCTTTATTTTCAGAGCGCACCCACTGGATAGGCCACTCGCGAAGAAAGGCAGCTGTTTTTGCATCTGTGATAATATCGTCGAAATTATGCATTTCAATGTCTTTCGAGGGGTTAGGTACTAGGGAGAAGAATTGGAACTGCTCTGCGTCGTTAAACACAATCTTACGGGTACTGCACGCGTTTAGAAGAATCATTTATAAAAAAAATATATGCTTTAATACTCTCTCTTTTTGTTAAGTTTACCCCTTGATGGTCTGGAAGAGCTTGAGGTCGCTGACGTGAAGTGTCTCGCGCCCTCCGGCAATGGCAATCAGGTTGGAAGATGCAAACATTTCGGTAGTATACGCCTCGGCGTCCGCTTGCAGGGCGTCTAGTGCGTCGCGGCGGAAGCGAATGTCACCATTTCCCTGCTGGGAGGCAATTTCCTTGACGAGCCGGTGGAAAGGCGCAGTTGGGATCAGATTTCGCGTGCTTGCTTGTTCGGATCGAATTTCGCGAAGCGCCTTCGAGCGGAGCCTCACGGTCTTCTTTTTTGCTACTGGCTGAGTTGCTGGGATCATTTTCTTAGCTTCGGGGCTGCCTTTATACCCTATCGATTTTGTTTATTTTTTACCGATTCAGCAACCTAGCGTAGAGGTGGGTGGTTGTACGAAATCCCCTCACCCAGGCGCGTGCGCGCGTTTTCCTGCCGGCACACCTGCGAATCCAGTGCTTCAATGTACTCCTTCACACGCACAGCCTCGCCAACCGGGTTCCAATTATTAAAGTCATTTACCGCCTTATGCGTCTCACGCACAAAGTCGTTATCCGGTTGCGCAAGCGTGAAGGCCTCTCCCTCTTCGTCTGGCACGATGAAATCCCGCATTTCGGGGTGGATCCCGACGCAGTCGTCTTCCTCCATATCAAACGCGGGGTCACCCACTGGAGTCACCCCCGTCTCGTCCAAACGAGCGAACGTGCTGTCAGACAACGGGCGAAACCCCAGCGCACGAAGCGCACCCACTACATTAGCATGCGAGGATGTCACAACATGATCTTTGACACAAGCTTGAGGAATTTCAAACACACCGTCAGAATAAGACCACACATTAGCATCTCCCTTCTCGATGTAATATACATCTAAGGTATCCTCAGAGACAGAAACAACCTCAGCATACCAAATATTGTCTCCTTCAGCATATACACTAATATAATCACCAGGAACCATTTGATTAAATACATTTTCGCTTAAATACCCTATTGTTTTTATTTGTTTTACGCAGCATTGCGTTCTTCTTCCAACAGCCTGTTTAATTCATCCGCTAAGCTCTGTCCACTAGCACTGCTGATTATACGACTCCGATTTATCACCCGAGACGCAACACTATCCATAGACGGCTCGACTAGTTTTTGTAGAGATATTTCTATAAGTTTGCGAATAACTTGTTTCCAGTCAGCACGGTCTCGTCCAGTCTCATAATGACAGATGTGTTGCTTTATAATTTCGTTAACAATACCATCTATATCTCCCTCCTGATTAGGGAATATTCCAGATTTAGTTTTACGAGAATCCAGTATTTGACTTAGTGGATAAAACGTAACACCATCTACGGCTTTAAAACCAAATGCACCAGCATCGTTCTTAGGTAATTTGTCTTCAAGTAGCACAACTATTTTACTAACAATTGCTTGCAATGTAGTCAGCGTAGGCGCAGTTGCAAATTTTTGGCGTTTTGCTGCCTCTGCTCTTTCAGTCTCATCAGCTTTCCGTTTTCTATCAGCCGCTATCTTAGCAGCCGAGTCTCTCTGACGTCGCAGTTTCACGCGGTCCTCAAGAACAGCGTTGTATACTTTCTTCCAGCTATCTTGCTGTAGGGACCAATCATATCGTTGGGTGTATGATAGATCAGAAGTTCGCTGCACACTCTCAAATGGGGAAGTCAGATTCTTTCTAGTTGTTTCCGCATTCCCCAGAAACCATCTTTTCCTGAATTCCTTCATTCTGGTTATATATTTCTCCAAGGCACCAAGCACATCTTGCAGAGACGCCAAGCCTAGCTCGCCAGACTGCTCATAATTGGATACAATACGCTGATATTCGCTTTTTGCCAACTCCAGTTGTAATCTGATTAACTCATCCCCTTGCAGCCGTAACTTTCTTTTCATATCCTCTATCTCCTTCTGAAGTTTATTTTGGTCTGCCAGCGGCAGGTTGCGTTGAAAAAACTTATTTTCTTTGTCGTAAATGGCTTCCTGGTCAAATTCAAATCCTGCCTCAAGAATAAGTATTTTGTCATTAAGATCCGTTGTAGATGTAGTCCCACGCGTATTAAGAAACCAAGATATTGTTGTCGGTTTTGGAGGTGCTGGCGGTGCTGCAGCTGTCCGAGGTTTTTTCCTTTTTTTCTTAGCCGCTGCAGGTGCTGCACCACCAGAACTAGATGAGCTAGACGAACTGGACGAGCTAGACGAGCTGGACGAGGCAGACGCTGTATCGCGTGTCCGCTTTTTGTTCTCGTCACCTTGTTTCTTGGAACGACCACTTTCTTCTTTGAGGCTGCGTTTTCTGGAACGACCACTTTTTTCTTTGAGGCTGCGTTTGAAAATCTCGTTTGCGTTAGAGTCAATATAATAGTCATCAGGAAGTTCACGCTTTCGCTTACTCTCCAAGCTAGGATCTCTTTTTATTTCCAATCGTTCAATGATTTTTCTTCTTTCTTGTTCCTCCACTTGGAATTTCGCAAATGTGCGGAATGCCTCATCTGTTTGCTCTGTTGTTGTCTTTAGAGTTGCTTTTTTGCGTTTCTGATTCAAGAGTCCCATTTTCACTTGATTGCTTAATTTTCCTTTGGATTTTTCCCAATTTTTAAATGCAGCATTCTTATTTTTAAGACATTCATAAAGAAACGTGTAAGACGCTTTAATCAAATCGTCCAACTTTGCTGGGTCTGCAGCTTCCACAAAAGCGTTCACTTTCAGAGTATAAACCTCAAGATGTGTTCTACCTCCTGCACTTTGTACTGGATTGGATAGAGAGATCAAATACGTTTGCAAATGGTCTTCTAGTGCCTCTACAAGTCTATACGACTCTATGTACTCTAAATGGTCCCGTTCTTCCAGGTTCGTGACCAAGGCTTTCAAATCCGGTTTGTAACATTGCGAAGACTGAACAAAACAGATTATATCATCAAGAACTTTTAAAAACCCCTCAAAAACCTTTTTATTGGTGGGACTCCTTGGGTCTTTCAGAGATTGTTGAGCAGTGCTTCTTATTTGAAGCAACGAGATGATTTCTTCTGGATCACTCCGCCTTGCTTGATCTGCTTTTGCCAAGTTAGCTGGCGTAAGCTTATCATAAGGTAAAGGTTTATTCAGTATAGCTTGAACTGGTCCAGTCAGCTCTTCAATACCCTTTAAACTTTTTAACCTCTTCACCAAATCCTCTCGCAAGCACTTGTCCTCCACAGATTTTAGTTGGTATTTTTTTGTATTTTTCGTTTGCTTTTCTGTTATTTTGTTTGTTGCGATTATCTCTTCAGCAACACCGTCACTATTAAGCTTCTCAATCATATCCAAAAGGAGTTCTAATTTCATCCTTGTCTGAATTTTGCTATCACCAGCCTGCCTGAGCTTTTCTATGCATGTTTTAGCAGTGTCTCTTAAACTGTTTACGATGGTCTCAAAGTCATCATCCTCCTCAACATAGCGTTCCGTTACTTTATATATAATAGCGTCTTTGAGAGGATTTTGAATTGCACGCGCTTTTGCGTCTTTCAAAGTATCAAACCTTTCATTACCATAGACGTACTTCGTTCTAACTTTTGAAACACTTGCTATATAATTTAGAACGGGGACTAAATCTTCGACAAGTTTACGACTATTTTTTGGCACTGTTCGGATAAATTCGTCGTTTAACAAACTTTCCACAAAAGGTAAATTCAAACGTCTGTACAATTCATGCGTTTTCGGATTGTACTTGCCGGGAATTTTTATTGTTTCTTCCTCGGGTTTCCCGTCCGGTTTTAGCTTTAGGGGCACCTTGGGAACTTTTTGACTCCTGATCTCTCCTCTGAATCGTTTTAAATTATCCCTATCCATTTTAGGGAACTTGGACACTAATGCAAGTATTACCCCGCTTTTCTTAGTAGTAGTTTTCACGTGTCGAACCTCGCCGGGGGGGCTTAGCGCTTCGTGCACCAAAAAAACCAATCCAACATAATCTTGCAAGCGGAGCTGAACACCGAACAACTGTTTTGCTGTATCACACTCAACATCACCAACTGCGTCGTCACATTTAACATCCATGTTGCTCCATCTTTTCATTACATCTTGGTTTGGTTTCAACGTCGTGTTTCCGAATATATCATCATCTTTGATAAACCGTACAGGCTTTTTTGCTGCTTGATTGTATTCAAGATATTGCACGAATTTAGACCCAACTTTGCCACCACTATTTAAAAGGTCATCAAGGCTCTGCTTATCTGCATCAGGCATCTGTTTGAACACAGCGTTTGCAGCGTTTCTCAAAATGATCATATCCCCAGCGAGTTTGTCGTCTTCTAATTTAGCATACTTCTTTAGGATTTTGTAAAAGTCACCTAAACGATAGCAGTAATTCCGTTTTGGTAGCTTCCATGTGCCAGCAGGCTTCGCTTGTTTTAAATTGCGTTTGTATTCTTCAACAGGCCTACCGGGCGGCAGTAGTTTTGTACCACTATCCTCAATCAATTTTTGAATTTGAGTAACATAATTTTTCCCAATGTCTTTGTGCTTATTGAAACAGGGTATGTTTTTTTTAGTTCCTGCTCCAAACGGGTTGGTTAAGACCACAAACCACTCGTCGCCTACAAAATTCACACTTCCATTGCCAACTTGCCAACCTATGCACGACAAAACATCAGCAGGCATTTCTTTTTGTGCATGGCTAAGAAGATCTTCTTGTTTCTGCTCTTCAGCAGATTTAGCCGCACTATGAGATCCTGGAGTAATGCTTACGTTGCGTTCATAATCTAGGTTTTTTGATTTCGCAGTCTTTTTTGATTCACTAGTCCAAACTGTGCTCACAATTGAGCTGAACGCCATTTCAGTATTCACAGTTTTGTTTTGCAGTCTATTTATTCTCACAATAACATCAGCTGCCTTGGAATCGTAAACTATTTCGTTTGATGTATTTTCACGAACATCAGCACCGAATGTTTTCACTTTTACTTCATGTTTCGGAAACAAGAAGTCACCAGTGTCTAACAAACACAGTTTCCTGTCAAAAAACGCATATCGGCGCAAAGAAAGCGTTTCAATATTAACCTTTGCTGAAACACGCATTCGATAAACTTTTGGAACACCTTGCTCTATATCCTCGTATTCCAAGGTTGTATCTTTACCATAGATTCTCACATTATTTCTAAACTGTTTCCACAACACTGTTAGAATACCATCAAACGGATTTCCCTCAAAATTACCAGCAGTGGCTAAGATTGTAACCTTTGCAATGAAATCCAGAAATTGCGCCGTGTTAAATTTTCCTTGGAATTTTGGTTCCTCCACAGAATACCATTCACTAAAACAATCCATGAGGAGCTTACGCCTAGAAAAAACCCATTTTTCTACCTCTGCCTTAGTTCTCTCTTTCGAAGCATTCCCCCTAGCCTCCTTAAGTCTTTTTTTATGGTAAAGAATGTCGTAATCATAACGCTCAACTGCAGCCAAAAGGAATTCGTCTTGGCTCTCTGATTCAAAACCTGACTCACCTCCAAGTGTTTCATCTATGCGTCTTACTCGTTTTTCGTTACACTCATGAAATTCATTTAAAATCTCTGCACAGAACAACGCATTGTTATTACCAACCCTTTTTAAATACCTCGAAAGCATACCACCCCAACGCACCAAAAGTTCCATATGTTTTGTTGCGTCGACCGTGGTAGCCCGCTCCTTACTTGGGTCAAATACGCAGAAATCAGTATCATGAGGTGCTTTTATAAGGGCGCCAGTCTTGCGTCTCTTGCGTCGGTCTTTCCCCACAAACTTACAATCATCGGGTGGCATTTCCAAGGCATCATTATCGCGTGCGCGTGCGCGCGAGAAGGTACAAATCCATTTTAAAAGCTCACGTCCCCTTACATATGCATTGGGTTCTTGTAATTTACTCTCTAAATCTCCAACTGCAGCCAAAAACCCATCCAATAAATCCCCTGTGTCTGATTTTACCGTTGGATAAATGTCTAGTATCCTATCTCGCAATTGAAATTCGGTAGCACCCGTTTGCATGATTTTATTAAATGGTTTCTTGACATGATCTTCACACTCCAGACGTTTTTTAGTTTCATCATCCCACAAACGGTGATACTGCCAAATGAGACTTGCATTTTCCAGAAACATTTCATTAAAGTCTTCATAACTCGCACCCGTTGTTTGTACCCGTTCAAGATAAGCTACAAATTTGGTACTCAGTTCCGTAGACATACTTAAAGAGAGGGGATAATAGATTCCCGTAATGTCAAACGTGAAATTCTTAAGACCAGTCTGTCTCTGAATTTTTTTTGATATGTCTACTTGCATATCAACAAGTTTTTCTCGTGCAAGCATTCCAGCTTTTCCTCCTCTCAAATTCGTAACATTATCGTCCACGAATAATTTCATTGTCTTAAGAAGAGCGAGTATGTCAATTTGTGTTTGACCAGATGTTGGTATTTTTTTTGGCTCATAATCAAACCCCCAGGTCTTAACAATTAGTTTTTTCATAAACTCAGCGTTTATTTCATCTTTAGTTTTATTCCAAACCGCTTCAGGAAGAATTTCAGGTCTGGTATATTTTATTGATTGGTTTAGCATAGCAAAAGTAAACATATCAGACAAATATGTCACTGTTTTTTTTTCGCCCTCTTCGGAACCAGGAGGTTGAGAATTATTCTCAAAATAATAATTTGCAAAATATTCCCGTCCGCCACGCAAAGACATCCATGAAACGTGTTTTGAATACGTTCCCTCCTTATAGACAGGTTTAAAAGGCACTATCACGCCATTGTTTTTTTCAGCACAAAACTTGAGTTGCCTTTCATATAACTGTGTTAAGATATCCACAGACTGTTCAAAAAACATTTGCTCGTTACCCGGGTTCCAGAACACCCTACATACAGCTCCTAGAGTTGACGTATCGGCTCTATTCTTTGAACCCTTGTAACGAGCAGTGTTGAATTTTGCCTGAGTTAAATTGAAAACCAATGCATCAACAAGCGCTGTGTCAAAATTTTTCCGCGGATCAGGATACTTCACTGGAGCCCACCAAAAATCAGCAAATTCTATTGGAGAAGGTTTTTTTTGCCAAGGTCGTAAGTCCACCGGCTTTAAATCCCGCGCACCTAGCATTAAATCCCGCGCATCTCGCATTGCAGCTGCCATATATTGGTAATTGTTACCCGGATGACGTTGTCGCGCCCAAAAATACAGTTTGTCTTGGTCTATCTCAACTTTCATACTACCATTAAAGTCTAAGTTCACATTAATGCCAAACTTTTCAAGCATTTTCTGCAAAATACTAAGAACAAAATCCTTACTAACTAAAAACTTGTTCAGTTTTTGCACCGCAACATTAAATTGCGCCAGATATTGTAAATCCTCAAGCATTTTTTTAACCTCCGGTCGCCTACTCAGATCTATCACTCGTGAACTAACATCTGGTTCGTAAGCTGTTTCGTAATAATTGCGTTCAGATATTCGACCTATCCGCTGCTGCGATCTCCTTGCAGCAGCAGCCGTGTCATAATGTTCACGAAACCGGTCAAAACCGGCTGTACCAAATTTGTTTTCGTCATCTATACCGTGCGTTAAAATTTGGTCTAAATCTTCTCCAAATCTCTTAAAAAAATTCTTTTTGAAAGTCGTTTCTGTCTGCTCTGTCATTCTAGGAAAAGTACGTGTCATTTTTTCTTGTAATATTGTCTCCCAAGCTTCTCTTTGGTCAGCAGTAATATCTTTGTTCTGATCAAACTTCTGTATCAAGAAATCTAAAACTTCAGCTTTTGTAACATTATTAAAATAATGATTCAAAAAAAATCTAAAATCAAAGGACACTGGTAATTTGAGTAAAAGATTCCGCCGTCTCCTAATAAGAAGCTCAGTTGCCAGAACATACTGACTTGCCCCAGTTGCCCCAGTTGCCCCAGTTGCCGCAGATGCCAAACTTGACGAACTTGACGAACTCGACGAACTTGACGAACTTGACGAACTTGAGTCATTTCTTTCTTGAAGAAGACTTAGTAATTTAGCTTGCAATGGTCCCAATAACCCCCTAAGGCGACTGGCTGCACCCTCACTACTTAGTGTCTCGTCTAATCTGTTGTATCCTACCCGAATGTTCTCGGTTGCCTGAGTAGCCCAGAACTGTTCCCATCCCTGTTGTAGTTCATCGAATGCGGCACCTTGTGGATTGCTGCTTGAAGTTCCCTCAGTCTCTGCCACAATAACAGCCCTAGCAACTTTTATTGCCTTTTCAATTTTTGCTGTGATCACAGAGGGATAGGCTGCAGAACTAGAGGCTGCGGAACTAGAGGCAGCAGAACTAGAAGCTGGAATTTGAAACAAAAGCGGGAATCCAATTTTCCTAACTGGACTATCACTAGCAGAGTCAAATTCTTTCTCGGGAAAGAAAATACGCCTCAATATGTCTCGGTACAGAGTCATAATTTGATCTGCTTGTATCGCGTCTCCGTAGAGTGCCCAGTTCCATTTTGGAAGTTTGTTGGACATGCTTTCAAATCTAGCGTAAACAGTTTCGTCGTTCAGAACACGTGGGTCTGACAGAAAATTTGATATAAATTCCATCATTGTCGTTACCTCCCGTTGCGCCATTTGTGTTCTTCCGCAACCTATTTATACAAAGGCAATTATAAAAAAAAATGAGTGCAGTCGAAGAATTGCTTGCACAGTACCGCCAAAAAGCACAGATTTCAAAGTCACGCAAGCGCCCAAGAGAGACAATTACAGCAGATTTGGTTGCGGAAAGAACCACTAAAAATAAGACAGAAAATACTTCAGAACAGCATTTTGTGCTTGATGTACAAGCCACAGCGCGGATAGAGCAAAGTACCAGATTAGAGTAAAAACTACATGTAGTAAAAAAAATGACGTATAAATTTTTTTTTTCAAAACAGACCCCCCCCCTAAAAAAGCCAAAACTACATGTTATAGCCATCTGGAAGGCAAATGCCAGAATAAAGGCAGAAAAACCTATGCTATGAGAAAAAAGCACCCCCTAAATAGTTCATCAGGATGTCAAGTCAAGGCAGGGTAGAGCAATGTACTACAGTGGGCAAAAAGCTACGTGTAGTCAAAAAAATGACGTATAAATTTTTTTTTTCAAAACAGACCCCCCCCCTAAAAAGGCTGAAACTACATGTTATAGCCGTCTGGAAGGCAAATGTCAGAATAAACAGCATACTCCATATACTATGAGA
>Ga0315315_10001639_pt1 | contig 20579 bp, 24 predicted proteins | sample M140m3416metaG_FD_203699 | JGI IMG/M metagenome (GOLD analysis project Ga0315315, IMG submission 203699) | Ammonia-oxidizing marine archaeal communities from Monterey Bay, California, United States - M1 40m 3416 | ecosystem: Environmental > Aquatic > Marine > Intertidal zone | place: USA...
TTAATTTTTATGATATATGATATATCAGATTTCTTAACATTGGGGCATAGCCAAGCGGTAAGGCAGCGGTTTTTGATACCGCCATCCTAGGTTCGAATCCTAGTGCCCCAGCCACAATTATGCTTAATATAAGTTTCAGCTTTATAAACAAAATTAAAAGAAACTTATTCCCATTCTATAAAAACAAAGATCTAAAATTTGTTTTTAAAAAAATACAAGAAGGTTTTTCAGAAGATAAAGTAGCAGCTAGGTTTGTAGGAGGCTGTGTAAGAAAATATCTAACCAACGATAAAATTGATGATATCGATATAGCTACTATATTAAATACAGAAGAGATAAAGGAAAAATTTAAAGATACTAAGTTTAAAATTGTAGAAACTGGAACTAAACATGGAACGATAACTCTTGTATCAAATAATTTAAAACTTGAATTAACTACTCTAAGAAAAGATGTTGAAACAGACGGTAGACATGCCGAAGTTCAATACATTGATGATTGGAAACTCGACTCAGAAAGAAGAGATTTTACTATCAACGCTATTTATCTGGATATTAAGGGAAAAGTATTTGATCCCCAAATGGGAATGGTTGACTTAAAAAACAATAACGTAAAATTTATTGGCGATCCGCAAAGAAGGATTGAAGAAGATTATTTACGCATCATTCGCTTTATCCGTTTTAAGATAATGTATAATAGCAAAGTTGAGCCAACTACTAATAGTGCAATAAAACAAAATTTAAGTGGAATTAAAAAAATTTCAAAAGAAAGAATTTTAATTGAATTATTTAAAATCTTAAGTTTAAAAAACTTTATGAATTTGAATGAAAGTTTATATATAAAAGAAATTTTTTCTCTTATTTTCCCTGAATTTGAAAATATTGATAGGCTTAAAAGATTGATTAAAATTTGCAATCATTCACAAATAAGCAAAGAGCTTTTATTAGCCGTCTTACTAATTGATGAAAAAAACAATCACGAATATTTCAGCCATAAGTATAATGTGTCAAACAACATACAAGATAATCTTAATTTGCTGGCTAAAAATTTAAAACTTTCACAGGAAAACAAAAATTTTTTTAAAAAAGACTTAGAAAAAAACATTTATTTCCATGGCAAAGATCATTTAGTAAATTTAAATATTCTTGAATTTGCAATAAATTCAAAATTTAAATTTGAGGACTTTACTAAAAATTTAAAGAATATCCTAAATTCCAAACTTCACCGGTTTCCCTTTAATGGAAATTATTTGATGAAGAATGGTATGGAACAAGGTTCACTTATAGGAAAAGTTTTAAAAGAGATAGAAAAAGAATGGTTAAAAAATAATTTTAAAATAAGAGAGGAAAGAGTGAGAGAAATAATTAAATTAAATTCAAATTAAATATATTCGACATTTAATATTTCAAAATTTTTTTCTCCTGAGGGAGTTTTTACAGTTACCAACTCGCCATTGTTTTTACCAATTAAGGCTTTTCCAATAGGACTTTTAAAAAAAATTAAATTTTTTTTGATATCTGCTTCGTCTTGCCCAACTAATTTATAAACAATCTCTTTTTCTGTATCTAGATCTTGCAGTTTTACTGTAGATCCAAATATTACTTTCCCCTCATTTTCAATCTTGGTAACATCAATTACATTAGCGCGTGCAATTAAATCATTGATTGCAATGACTCTGCTCTCAATTAAAGCTTGTTGCTCTTTTGCTGCATGATATTCAGCATTTTCTTTTAAATCTCCATGGGATCTAGCTTCAGCGATTGCTTCAACAACTTTTGGTCTTTGAACATTTTTTAAATCCTCTAATTCTTTTTTTAAATTATTAAGACCGTTTACTGTTATAGGTTCCTTTTCCATAATTATTTCCACTTAGCCTCAGGAGGCAAAGACATTAAAATAGAGTTGGTGTTACCCCCAGAATTTAAACCAAATTTTGTACCTCTGTCATACAAAAGATTAAATTCAACATATCTCCCTCGCTTAAGCAATTGTTTTTCTTTATCTTTTTTTGTGTATTTTAATTTTTTCTTTCTATTAATTACTTTATTTGAAATATCAATGAAAGCTAACCCAAGCTCTCTTACAAATTTAAAGTTTTTAATCCAATCTTTAGTTTCATAATCAAAAAAAATTCCACCAATACCTCTTGGTTCTTTTCTATGAGGTAGATAAAAATATTCATCACACCACTTTTTATATTTTTTATAATTTTTTTTATTTTGCAAACAAATTTTTTTAAGATCATTATGAACAATTTCACTTTCTTTTTTATCTTCATGACTTGGTGTTACATCCATCCCTCCACCAAACCATTCTTTAGATGTAACAATAAATCTAGTGTTGAAATGAATAGCGGGAATTTTCGGGTTTTTCATATGGGCGACGACAGAAACACCTGAAGCCCAATATTTACCGTGAATTTCAGCGCCGAGTATGCTAGATCTAAATTTTTTTGGGAATTTACCCGACACAGTTGATTTGTTAACCCCAACTTTATCAAAAATTTTTCCGTTAGTTAATAAATAAGAAGTCCCACCACCTTCATTGAAATTTTTTTTATACCAATCTCTTTTAGAAAATTTAGATTTATTTTTTTCTAGTATTTCGAATGATTTACAAATTTGATTTTGCAGGTATGTGAACCAGCTATCAGCCATTTTCTTTCTATAATCAGATGAAATCATTATTTTAATAAATTATTCTGTCTAAGAGCCTCAGCAGAAATTATAGCCACACTCATAGCAACGTTAAGCGATCTAGTTTTTTTATTGATTGGAACTTTCACTTTATTAATAATTGTTTTATGAAGACTTTCTGGAACCCCAGCACTTTCTCTTCCAAATAACAGAATATCATTCTTTTTGAAAATAAATCTATGATAGCTTTTTTTGGCCTTAGTTGTCATTAGTACTATTCTTTTTTTTTTATTCTTGTTTAAAAATTTATCATAATTCTCGTACCTAAATATTTTACTAAAACCTAAATAATCCATCACTACTCGTTTAAATCTTGTGTCATGTATATCAAAACCACAAGGCTCAATAATGTGAATTTTAAGGTTCAAACAAGCGCTCAATCTTATTATAGCAGCTGTATTTTGAGGTATATCCGGTTTATAAAGAGCTATGTGCATTATTATTGTTGAATTTATGTGTCATTCTGACCCTAGAGTATTTAAAAACATAGTTTAAATAAATAAATATATTATAAACACAAACATTAATGAGCAAAGAAGAAAAGAAAGTAAATCGTCGAGATTTTTTATTTACAGCTAGTTATACTATCGGGGCAGTTGGTCTTGGAGCTGTCGTATGGCCATTAGTACATCAAATGAACCCAGATAAAGCTCAACAAGCCCTAGCAACAACTGAGGTTGATGTCAGCCAGGTTGAACCAGGAAATTCTATAACTGTGCTGTGGAGAGGTAAGCCAGTTTTTTTAAAAAGAAGAACACAAGAAGAAATAGCTGAAGCAAGAGCGGTTAGCATGTCTGATTTGCCTGATCCACAAAAAGATGAAGAAAGAGTTAAAGATGGAAAAGACGAATGGTTGGTAATGTTGGGAGTTTGCACTCACTTAGGTTGCGTGCCGTTAAAAGATAAGGGTGATTATAATGGTTGGTTTTGCCCTTGTCACGGATCACATTACGATGTATCTGGAAGAATTAGAAAAGGACCCGCGCCAACAAATATGGAAATTCCAAAGTACGAATTTGTAGATAACAACACGATTAAAATAGGATAAAAATTTATGACCGATCACGAATACACACCAAAGTCTAAAGCAGGAAAATGGTTTAACGACCGACTTCCGCTTTTAACTTTAGGCGCCCATCTTACAGATTACCCAACACCAAAAAATTTGAATTACTGGTGGACGTTCGGTGGTATTTTGACTTTCTGTTTATTGACCCAAATAATTACAGGAATAGTTTTAGCCATGCATTATGTAGCTCATGCTGATTTAGCTTTTGCTAGTGTTGAACATATAATGAGAGATGTAAATTATGGTTGGTTAATCCGATATATTCATAGCAACGGAGCTTCAATGTTCTTTCTAGCAGTTTATATTCACATTTTTAGATCTTTATTTTATGGATCATACAAGTCTCCAAGAGAAGTAATCTGGATTATAGGTCTTTTAATTTATCTTTTAATGATGGCTGCAGCATTCATGGGTTATGTCTTGCCCTGGGGACAAATGAGTTTTTGGGGAGCAACAGTTATTACAAACTTATTTAGCGCTATCCCTCTAGTTGGCGAAAGTATCACTACTTGGTTGTGGGGAGCTTATTCAGTAGATAACCCTACTTTAAATAGATTTTTCAGCCTTCATTATTTAATACCATTTTTAATTTTAGGTTTAGTTGTTTTACATATATGGGCTTTACACGTACCTGGAAATAATAATCCAGTTGGGATTGATATTAAAAAACCTTCAAAAGATACAGTACCATTTCATCCATACATTACTATCAAGGATACTTTTGCATTGTTAATGTTTATGATTATTTTTGCAGGCTTCGTTTTCTTTTCACCAAATGTTTTAGGACATTCTGACAATTATATTCCTGCTAATCCATTGGTTACTCCAGCGCATATTGTGCCTGAATGGTATTTATTGCCTTTCTACGCAATCTTAAGATCTGTACCTGATAAATTAGGTGGTGTGATTTTAATGTTTGGAGCAATTTTTATTTTATTTGTCTTGCCATGGTTAGACACTTCTAAAGTAAGATCAGCAGTATTTAGACCAATCTATAGACAATTTTATTGGATATTTGTTTTAGATGTTTTAATGCTCGGTTATATGGGAGCAATGCCCGCTGAAGGAATTTATTTGGTTTTAGCAAGAGTAGGAACTATTTATTATTTTGCTCACTTTATTATTGTTATGCCTGTTGTTGGTATGTTAGAAAAAACAGATCCAATTCCTATGAGTATTTCAGAACCAGTTCTTACTGGCTCCGCCGATCCAGCACTTGCTAGGAAGGATAATGCAAAGATCTAATATAAAAAGTCTTTTATTTATTGCTGCTTTATTATTAGCTTCTACTACCAAACTTTTTAGTGCAGGAGGAGAGGCCAAGCCCCTAAAAGTTGATTGGAGCTTCAAAGGTATAACTGGAAAGTTTGATAGAGCTTCACTTCAAAGAGGTTTCCAAGTTTACAAGGAAGTTTGTTCCTCTTGCCACTCAATGCAGTATTTAAGTTATAGAAATCTTGGTGAGCCTGGAGGTCCTGAGTTTTCAGAGCAAGAAGTAAAAGCAATCGCAGCAAGTGTAGAAATAACCGATGGTCCGGACGATCAAGGTGAAATGTTTTCAAGACCAGGAAGGCCTGCAGACAAATTTAAAAATCCATACCCCAATGTGAAAGCTTCAATAGCAGCAAATGGTGGAGCTTACCCACCTGATATGTCCGTATTAGTTAAGGCAAGGGCGGGGGGGTCGAACTATATTTATTCAGTTTTGGTTGGTTATGAAGATCCACCTGAAGGCGTTGCACTAGATGATGGTGTTTATTATAATAAATATATGATTGGCAACAAAATCAAAATGGCATCTCCTTTAAGTGACGATATAGTCGAATACTCTGATGGAACGGAAGCTACAGTCGATCAAATGGCTAAGGACGTTACAACATTTTTAACTTGGGCTGCTGAACCTGAGTTAGAAGAAAGACACAGAACCGGTGTTAAAGTAATTATTTATTTAATACTTTTAACAACATTAGTTTATTTAAGTATGAAAAAAATTTGGTCACGGATTGACACGGAAGTATAGTACGTCACCATCTTTTACGACGTAATCCTTACCCTCAATTCTTAATTTTCCATTTTCTTTACATTTATCTGCACTGCCAAACTTTATAAAATCTTCACATGTTACGGCTTCAGCGCGAATAAAGTTTTTTTCAAAATCAGTGTGAATTATGCTCGCTGCTTTTGGTGCTAGAGTATTTTTTTGAATTGTCCAAGCTCTACTTTCCTCTGGTCCAGAAGTAAAAAATGTGTCAAGATTTAGCAGATCGTATCCCTCTTTTATTAATTGATTCAGACCAGTTTTATTTAATCCAATTTCTTTCATGAAAGTCTCTCTTTCGTTATTGTCTAATCCCATTATTTGATCTTCAATATCAGCACAGATTGTAACTATTTTCTCTTTGGAATACTTTTTTTTTATGTTTTCTGTAAAATTATTTCCTTTTATAAGGCTTTCTTCATCAACATTACATACTATAATTTTTGGTTTAATACTTAACAATCCTAGCGTAGTCAAAAATTTTTTTTCAGACTCATCATTTGCCACTACCTCTTTACCACTGTTCAATAGACTCAATTTGTCCTCAAGTATCTTCACCTCTTTTTCTAGAAGTAATTTTTTTTTACCTTTTTCAAGTTTTTTTTGAATAATGTCTAAATCAGAAAGTAAAATTTCAGTTTTAATTGTTTCAAGGTCTTCAACTGGATTAATTTTTGAGTTTACGTGTGTAATTTTTTCTGAATCAAAACATCTTACTAAATGAATGATGGCATCAACCTCCCTGATATGTGACAGAAACTTATTACCCAATCCCTCTCCTTTCGATGCTCCTTTAACTAATCCAGCAATATCAACGAAGGTAATATTTGTGTAAATTTTTTTTTTTGAATTTGATAATTTACTTAATTGATCAAGCCTTTCATCTACAACATCAACAATACCAATATTTGGATCAATTGTGCAAAATGGAAAGTTAGCTGCCTCAGCGTTTTTAGATGCAGTTAATGCGTTAAATAAAGTAGATTTCCCAACATTAGGAAGACCTACTATCCCACACTTAAATCCCATTTAGATCTTGATTTACCTTACTTGAAAAGAGATCAATTTTTTTTTTAATAAGAGTAGGTAATTGTTTTACAATATTATCGGTTATCTCGTTAATCTTTTCCTCTTCATCTTCTTTAAAATCTTCCAACACATGATTATTTACTTTTTTCTTTTGTTTCGGATGACCTATACCAATTCTTACTCTTGAATAATCTTTTCCAATAAATTTATCAATTGATTCAATTCCATTATGTCCAGCACTACTGCCCCCAAACTTTGCTTTTATTTTCCCAAAATCAATATCCATATCATCATGAAAAACAAAAACATCTTTTGCTTCAATTTTAAAATAATCTATTAATTCTTTTATTGCTGTCCCTGAATTGTTCATAAAAGTAAGTGGCTTAATTGCATAGATTTTTTGTTCGTCAATGTTTCCGGTAGTTAATAAACCTTTAAATTTTGGTTTTTGTTTCGATAGTTTGAAATGAGCGTTAATAGCATCAATTATTTTAAATCCAATGTTGTGTCTAGTGTTAGTATAGTTGGATCCAGGATTTCCTAATCCGACGAGTAAAAGCATATTAATTATTTTTTTTCAGCAGGTTTTTTTTCAGCAGGTTTTTTTTCTTCAGGTTTTTTTTCAGCACCATCTTTTGACTTATCGTCTTTCTTAGCACCGTCTCCATCCTTAGCAGCTACCTCAGCACCCTCTGCTGCAGTTTCACCTTCAGCCCCTTCAGTTGCGGCTTCGCCTTCAGCTGGTTTTTCTGGTTCTTTAATCACAGTTGGAGAAGCGACTGTTGCAATAACGAAATCACGATCTGTAATTGTTGGAATAACATTTTCATTCAGTTTTACAGATGATATTTTTATACTTGTACCAATATCTGTTCCTGTTAGATCTACAATTATTTCATTAGGTATATTTTCTGCAGGACATTTTAACTCAACTTTTCTTCTAACAATATTGAGAACTCCACCTCTTTTTAAACCAGGCGAGTCAGGATGATTTATAAATTTGACTGGTATCTCTAAAATAATTTTTTTACCTGCTACTATTCTCATGAAATCTATATGAATAGGTTCTTCAGAGACAACATTAAAAGCAACATCCCGCGGAATAACTTTTTCTTTTTTCCCCTCAATATCTAATTCTAAAACTTTTGATAAGAATGTTTCTGAATTAATTAAATTTTTTATTTCTTTTTTTTGAATAGAAATGTTTTGATTGGCGTCTTTACCGCCATATAGAATAGCAGGTATTAAACCTTCTGATCTCAACTTATTGTTTGAGCCAGAAGAGGTACTCTCTCTTTTTATTGCCTTTAAATTACTCATAATTTAATTGAAGAGGGTATATAACCCAAGATTAGCACCAAAACAAGTACTAATTAAATAAATCGGATACCGAATTTGAATTAGCTATTCTTTTGATAGCCTCTGACATCAAAGAAGAGATAGATAAGACCTCGATTTTGCTGTTATTTTTAATCTTGTCAGAATTATCTATCGTATCGGTAATAATAAGTTTTTTAATTTTTGAATTCTTAATTTTTTTTGCAGCTTCTCCACTCAAGACAGCATGTGTAATAAATACAAAAACCTCTTTGGCTCCGTTTTTCTTAAGTGCATCCACTGCATTAGTAATAGTGCCACCACTATCGATTATATCATCAACAATAATACAGGTTTTATTTTTTACATCACCAATAATGTTCATTACCTCAGATTTTCCAGGCGCTGGTCTTCTTTTGTCAATAATTGCAAGATCTGCTTTAAGTCTAGTAGCTAAAGCTCTTGTTCTAGCTACTCCTCCCATGTCTGGAGAAACACAAATTAAATTTTTAGAATTTATTTTTCTTTTTATAAATTTTGAAAACAGAGGTGTGGTAAATAAGTTATCAACCGGCATATCAAAAAATCCTTGAATTTGGCCAGCATGTAAATCAACAGTCACTATTCTATTTGCTCCTGCATTTGTTAATAAATTTGCTACAACTTTTGCAGAAATAGATGTTCTAGGAGCTACCTTTCTATCTTGTCTTGCATATCCAAAATAAGGAATAACAGCTGTAATTGTTTTGGCTGAAGACCTTTTTAATGCATCAATTACCAAAAGTAACTCCATTAAATTATCGTTGGCAGGGTTGGAGGTAGACTGAATCACAAAAACACTATTACCCCTGATATTCTCATTTATCTCTATATAAATTTCTCCATCTGCAAATCTTCTTATATTTGTATTTATTAATTTTAATTTAAGATTTTTAGCAATATTTTTACTTAATTTTAAATTGCTTGTTCCAGATAAAATTTTCATGAAATGTAATTACTTATACATCATTTTTGAACGTTTTCAAATTAATATAATTAAATCTTACAGACAATTGATATACATCTGCCATAATCTTTCTGTTTTAATCTGTATGATCTTCTATAACTAAAAAAATTGTTTTTTTCGGCAAAAGTATCTCTGTTAACTTGATCTACTGTTACTTTTAATCTTTTTAATTTGTCAGTTACGAATCTTCTCAAATTGAATAATTTTTTCTGATTATTCTTCTTTTTAAAATATTTTTTATTATTTGAAGAATAGGTAATAAACTTTTGGTAAAACTTTATATCTACCTCATAATTTTTTTGGCCCAGGCAGGGACCAACAGCTGCATAAATTTTGTTATTAGAGCTAATCTTTTTAATTTTATTTATTGTATTTCTAATTATATTTGAAAAAGCCCCCTTCCATCCTGCGTGAATACATCCAGCTATGTCGTTGTTCACATCATATAAAATGACAGGAACACAGTCTGCTGTAACCACACCAAGAGCAATTCCTTCTAGCTTAGTAATCATTGCATCTGCAATAATTTTTTTTTTAAGATTAGCCCTTTTTACTTCAATTACTTTATTGCTGTGTGTTTGATGCATTAAAATAAGCTTATTTTTACTTATATTCATTTTTCTAGAAACATAGTTTAAATTTTTTTTAATATTTCTCTTACTGTCATTAGAACCTCTTCCACAATTTAAGCTTTTATAAATCCCACTTGAAAAACCATTTTTTCTTGAAAAAAAACAATGATTAATTTTCTTAATTTTTTTTAATTTTTTTGAATAAAACATTAGTTGAATCCTGCAAATTTTTTATTTTTTGATTTATAAGCTAAAATAACTTTAAATAGTTCTCCCATGAGTTTGGGGCTTAAAAGTCTTTTTAATCTCAAATAAAGGTTAGACTGTTCACTAAATTTCATTCTTTTTGCTAAAATTTCTGCTCTATTAAGAATTCCCATATTTTCTAAAAATTTTTTTTGTGTCATTATTTTTTTTACCTGTAGGTTATTTTTTAAAAAAAATTCTTGCAGAAGAGCAAAATCAACATGAGCTGTAACATCTGCTTTCCCTAAGTTATCAAGCAATTTATTTTTTTTATGTTTCATCACAGATTGTAAAGTATTTTGATTGTTCGAATTTAAGTGCCCATAGTCTATTAATAGGATGCATCCATTTAGTTCAGAAATTTTTTTTGTAATTTTTTTTAGCTGGAGTAATCCAAGTTTAGGAAATTCAATAAAATTTAATTTATTTAATGTTTTGTAAGATTTGATAATTTTTAAATTAGAGTTTGACGCTTTAATAAAAATCTCTTTTATATTTAATTTTTTATCTAATGTATAATTTTTTTCAAATAAAGATCCTTTTATTCTTTTAAACTGCTTTATAGGTATTGCATCAATAAACTCATTACCAAAAAATAAAACTGGACCCTTTTTTATTTTTTTAAAATTTTTAATCCATTTTACATCTTTACTTGAAATATTTTTTTTTTGTAATTTTTTTAGATAATTGCTTTCTTCATAAAGAAAAATTCTTTTAATTGAATTAAACTCTGGAAATTTTTTAAAGGTTTCTAAGAGTATTTTCGTTAAACTACCGTCACCAGGACCAAGTTCAATTATATTAAAATTTTTTGGTTTTCCAAATAACTCCCACGAGGAAATAATCCAAACAGCAATCATCTCTGAAAATAAATTTGAAATTTTTGGTGCAGTTATAAAATCTCCTTTTACCCCAAATGGTTGTTGAGTAGTGTAATAACCTTTCTTATTATCATATAAAACATTTTCAAAAAATTTATCGATTGGCAATACTTTAGATTTTCTAAAAAAACTTAAATTAGATTTCATTTTTTTTCCGCAAATAAATTAAAATAGTAAATCCTACAAAAATCATAAAAAAACTAAGTATAGTTCCCATACTTAAAAAACCAAAAAAGTAGCCTAGCTGAGCGTCTGGTTCTCTAAAAAATTCAGAAATAATTCTAAATAAACCATAAAGGATTAAAAATAAATAAGAACAGACCCCTAAAGTATATTTTGGTTTTAAAATAAAATAGAACAACAAAAGAAACAAAATTAAACCTTCCAACAAAGCTTCATAAATTTGAGAAGGATGTCTGGCCGCCATATCTATTGAAGGAAAAACTACACTCCATGGAACAGTTGTAATTTTACCTACCAGTTCTCCATTTATAAAATTTGCGATACGTCCAAAAAAAATACCAATTGGCGAAACACAAGCTATTACGTCTAACATAAAAAAAGTTGGGATATTTCTTTTTATTGAAAATAAATGAGTGCTGATTATGACACCTAATAAAGCACCATGAAAAGACATTCCACCTTCCCAAACTTTGAATACATCTATAGGATTATTAATATAATACTCTAAATTGTAAAAAAGGACATATCCTAATCTTCCCCCAATAATGATAGATAAAATTGTATAAGTAATTAAATCATCAAATTCACTAAGATTAAATTTAAAATTTACATTATTTAAAATATGTAAAATTATTTTTTTTCCTAACCACCATCCAATTATAATTCCAAAGACGTAGGCTAGGGAATACCATCTGATTACTATCAGCCCAAAATCAAACAAAACGGGGTCTAAATTATGGGTATACATGACTCCTTATATCATATTTGAAATTAAGATGTTCATCAAATAAGATAAGATATGAGCAATTCAGAAAAAATTCTAAAATCTTTATCTAATTTAATTGAAAATGGCATTTTAACATCAGAGGATATAAAAAAAGAAATTTCTACAGATTTAAAATTTAAAAAAGATAAGTTGATTGATAAACTTGAGCTTGTTTCAAAAAAAGAGTTTGATGTTTTAAAAAAAATTGTTCAAAAACAAGATCTTATTATCAAAGAATTATCAAAAAATTTAAAAACTAAAAAGGTAAAGAAACCCTAACTTGGAGTCCGTTGTATTTGCTCTTGCTTAACTGAATATTACCCCCATGAGAATTTACAATATCTTCAACAATAGCTAACCCTAATCCAACACCTGATTGATTTAAACTTCTGCTTTTATCTAATCTAAAGAAAGGTTTGAAAACATTTTTATGCTGATCTTCTGGTATTCCAGGCCCGTCATCATCAATTGTTACTAATGCTCTATTATTTCCCTTAAGTATGCTCACGTACACATTATTTCCATAGGTTAAACCATTTTGATGCTGTTGGCCTACAATTTAATTCTATGACTTCATCAATATTTTTTACTGATAATTTTTGATTATTAAATTCATTTTTAATAGATTGTAAAAGCTGGTTTAAATCAATTTTAGCAGTATTTTCTTGTGTCTGTGTTTTAGCAAACTGTAAATAATCATTAAGCATTCTTTCCATTTCGTCAATATCTTTAGACATTTTCTCCGAAACTTCTTTTTGTTTCAGCATTGCAAGCTGTAATTTTAAACGAGTTAAAGGTGTTCTTAAATCATGACTAATACCTGAAAGCATCTCAGCTCTTTGATTAAGGTGACGATTAATTCTTTTGGCCATACGATCAAATTCATAAGCAGCCTTTCTAATTTCTTGTGACCCGGAGGCTCTAAAATCGTTTACGTAATCTCCTTTACCAAATCTTTCAGCAGCTTTTGCCAATTTTACAAGTGGTTTAGTTTGATTTTTCAAAAATATTAAAGCGATAATGATTAATATGATTGATGGTAGTGTAGTCCATAATACAAATAATCTGACAGACGAGGTAGAAACCATTTCCTTAGGTACTAAAAATTCAATTACATCTTCACCTGATCTTATTTTAATTTCAACAGCGTTTTTAAATTTTGAAGTATTAAACCAATAATTATTATTCCCAAAAGTAGATTTTAATTCCCTTCTTAATGATCTATCCATTGGACTAAATTTTCGTTCACCACTATAATTAGGAAACACTTCTTGATTAATACCAATTTCAAAATTAAAATTATTTTTATAACTATCTGTAAAAAAATCTAAATTTCCGTTATCATTTTGATAAACTTCTTCTATTGTTTTAAGTTGGGCTACTAATGATCTAGTAATATTTTTATTAGCTTTGATCCAGATGCTATCATAAAAAACAATTGTTATAATTATTTGTAAAATGATTGTTGGCGCTGCAACAATTATCAATGCTCTATAAAAGAGTCTTTTTGGCAAAATATATTTTACAAAATTACTCAATCCAGAGAACATAGCCTGACCCCCTAATGGTTTGAAGATATTTTGGATTTTTTGGATTTATTTCCAATTTTTGTCTTAATCTAGTTATCATAACATCAATTGAACGTTCTTGGCTTATGCCAGAAATTTTCCCTATTTCTTCGCGAGAATAAGTTTTTCCTGGGTTTGCTAACATTTCGATCAAAACTTTTTTTTCAGAATTATTAATTTTTTTAAATTTATTATCTAGATTTATTATCATCTTGCTTAAATCAATTTTAGCAGCACCGACATTGTGAGTGGAATTTAAATCAATTTTATTTTTTTTATTTATAATATTTCTTATCCGTAATAACAATTCTTTTGGTTCAAATGGCTTTCCAATATAATCATCTGCTCCAAGTTCTAAACCTTTAATTCTATTTTCAACTTCACCTTTTGCTGTAAGTAGTATAATTGGAACTTTAATTTGTTTTTTTATCTCTTTAGTTAATTCATAGCCACTTTGCCCAGGCATCATTACATCTAAAATAATAATATCAAATTTAATATATTTTAGTTTTTCTTTAGCTTGTGCTGCGTTTTCTGCAGAAGACACAATATAATCATTATCTGATAGATAGTCTTTTAAAAGATCTCTTATTCTATCATCATCATCAACTACTAGTATATGTATTTCACTATTTTCCATCTATAATTTTTTTTAATACATTTTTAAATTTAATAACCGAGTCAGAGCTTGAATTTTTAAGTGCATTAAAAATCCTTTTTTTTTGTGAACTATAAACTTCTTCAAAAAAAGTTTTTCCTTCTTTATCTAAAAATAAATTTTTTTTTCTTGTATCTGTCTCATCTTGAATTTGTTTAATCATCCTAGATTTAATCAAATCTCTTAAAACTCTATTCAAACTTTGTTTTGTAACTTTTAATCTAAAAATTAATTCTCCCAAGTTAATACCAGGATTTCTTTCTATAAGATTAAGAGCTCTTAAGTGAGCTGGTCCAAAAAATTTTTTCGATAAAATTTCTTTTGGATCAGAAAAAGTTTCTCTATAAGCATAGTAAAGTAATTGAATAAACTCTTTAATTTGTTCATCTTTTAAATAGAGTAAATCTTTCATATTGGTAAGTTATATTGACTTATTCTTTTTTTGAATATACTTTTTTATATAAAAAAAATCTATATATTTACGACAAATGGAAAGCATACCTTACGATAAACGATCTGGAAAAATTTGGTTTAATGGAAAAACCGTAGATTGGGCAGAAGCTAATATACACATCTTAAATCACGGATTGCATTATGCAAGCTGTGTCTTTGAGGGAGAGAGGGTTTATGATGGAGAAATATTTAAACTCGAAGAGCATACCGAAAGGCTTTTTTATTCTGCAAAGAGAATGGGTATAAGTGTTCCATATTCTCAAGGAGATATAAATGAAGCTTGTAAAAATATTGTAAATATTCAAAAAGTTAAAAATGGGTATGTAAGACCTCTGATTTGGAGAGGAAGTGAGATGATGGCTATTTCAGCACAAAAAAATAAAATTCATGTAGCTGTAGCAACTTGGGAGTGGGGATCATACTTTGATCCAAAATTAAAATTAAATGGAATTAAATTGAATATTTCAAACTGGAGAAGACCTGCGCCTAATACTATTCCTTGGGACACAAAAGCTGCAGGATTATATATGATTTGCACTTTGTCTAAACATGAAGCTGAAGCTAAAGGTTTTACAGACTCATTAATGTTGGATCATGAAGGCAATGTAGCTGAGGCCACAGGAGCAAATATTTTTTTTAAGAATAAATCTGGAGAACTACATACACCAACTCCAGATTCCTTTTTAGATGGAATAACAAGAAGAGAAGTTATAAAAATTGCCAATTCAAAGGGGATAAAAGTTATTGAAAGAAAAATAAAACCCACAGAATTAAAAGACTTTGTGGGATGTTTTTTAACAGGCACAGCTGCAGAGGTTACACCTGTATCTCAAATATCAGAATATAAATTTGAAGTTTGTGATTTAATCAAAGATCTCAACCAATCATATCAAAGTTTAGTTAGAAAAAAATCTGCTGCTTAATCTTTACTGTCTTCATTTATTGCGTGATCTATGCCTTTTCTTAAATAATCATAACCAGTATAAAGGGTTAAAAAAGCTGAAAGCCATAACAAAATAATTCCTATCGTTTGAGCATTGTAGTCTTGAAAATTAATTATTTTATTACCACTTTCGCCAGTAAGAAGTATAGCAATAGAGACCATTTGTATAAAAGTTTTAAGTTTTGATAAACTCGTTACTTGCATAGTGATACTCCCTTTAGCTAAAAATTCTCTTAAGCCGGAGATCAAAATTTCTCTAGTAAGTATTATGATAGCAGCTATAACTTCATAATTTTTAATTGTTCCATTCATTACAAGTAGGATTAAAGCAGCCGCGACTAAAATTTTATCAGCGATAGGATCTAAAAGTTCACCTAATTTAGACTCTTCCTTAAATACTCTTGCCAGCAGTCCGTCAAGGTAATCTGTAAAACTAGCTACTGCGAATAAAAAAAAAGGAATTAAGTCACCAAAAAATCCAGGAATAAAAAAAGTAAGCACAAATATAGGCACAATAATTATACGACCTATTGTAAGAATGTTTGGAATTTTTAATTTCATATTTATTCGTGAAAATAGTTATATATTTTATTAGCTATACTGTCTTCTATTCCTTCAATAGCTTTAAGGTCTTCTAGACTAGCAGACTCGACTGCTCTAGCTGAACCAAAGTGATTTAATAACGCTCTCTTCCTCTGTTTTCCAATACCTTGAATTTGATCTAAAAGAGATTTACTTAAATTTTTCTTCCTTTTAGCTCTATGGGCACTTATAGCAAATCTGTGCGCCTCATCTCTTAGTCTTTGAATAAAAAATAAGAGTGGATCGTTTTTTTTTAAAATAAATTCTTTGTTTTCATGATAAATTTTCTCTTCACCAGCATTTCTATTCTTACCTTTCGCTACAGCTAAAATTGGAAGATCATGTAAGCCAAGTTCATTTAAAACCTCTCTACTGACCGAATATTGACCTTTACCTCCATCAATTAAAATCAAATCTGGAAGTGATAATGATCCTGATTTTTCTTTTATAGCTTTTGAAAATCTTCTAAATAAAACCTCTTTCATCATTCCATAGTCATCATTTCTTACTTTTTCATCCTTGATATTAAATTTTCTGTATCTTTTTTTTATAAAACCCTCATTACTAAAGCATATTAAAGCTCCAATAGAGTCAGTTCCTTGAATGTGACTGTTGTCGTAGACTTCTATGAGATCAACACTGCTATTAAGTTTAAATTTAGTAGCTAGAGACTCAATTAAATTATTATTTGTATCAGACTGAATGAGTTTTTGTTTTAAAGCTTGTTTTGCATTTTTTTCAGCAAGCTTTGAAATAGCTATTTCGTTTTTTGATTTAGCTTTTTTAATTGCTATTTGTTTATTTTCTTTTGTAGAGAATGTTTTTTCAAGAAGCTTTTTTTCATTTACTTCTATATTCGTAAGGATAAGAGCAGGAATAACTTTATTTTCGTAAAATTGAGGTAAAAAAGACGATAGAACTTCTTCTATAGTATCATCAGTATCATGTTTTGGGTAAAATGCCTGATTGCCCCAGTTTTGTTTAGATCTAAAAAAGAAAACTTGAATACAAGTTTTTCCAGTCTCTTTATAGATGCTAATTACATCTGCTTCATTTAAATTTGTTTGGTTTATCTTTTGTGAAGTCTGTATCTGAGTTAAGGCTTTAATTCTATCTCTTGCAATAGCTGCTTTTTCGTAATCAAGTTCTTTACTGGCTTCTTCCATTTCTTTAGATAAGTTTTTTTGGATCCTTCTTGATTTACCTGAAATAAAATCGATAGCATCATTTACGGTAGATAAATAATCTTTTTCATGAATATGCCCAACACAAGGGCCAGAGCATCTTTTAATTTGATAAAGAATGCATGGACGATCTCTATTTTTGAAAACTGTATCGTCGCAAACTCTTAATTGAAAAATTTTTTGTAGAATTTTAATTGTCCAATTTGCTGAGCCTATCGATGCGAATGGGCCAAAATAATAACCTGTTTTAGATTTTTTTCCTCTTAACTTAGTTAGTTGAGGCCATTTATCTTTATTACCAATATATATGTATGGAAAAGATTTATCGTCTCTCAATAAAATGTTATATCGAGGTTTATGTTTTTTAATTAAGTTGGCTTCAAGAAGCAAAGCTTCACTTTCATTGCTTGTAGTAGTTGTTTCTAGGTTATGAGTTAGAGATAACATTCTCTCAGTCCTTATTGGCAGGTTTGAGTCTGTTACATAACTCTTTAGTCTGTTAGGAATATTTTTAGCTTTACCAATATAAAGAATTTCTCCTGTAGAGCTTAACATTTTATACACCCCAGGATTTTTGGGAATCAATGGTATTTTATCTTTAATAACTTTTTTTCCTAGCTCTAAACTGTTAATCATATTTTAGTCTTTGATACCTCAATACCAACTGATTTAGTTTTTTTTAGTATATCTAGTTTTTCTAATTTTATATTTATTTTTTTTACAAGTTTGTTTTTGAATATAATATTAAAAACATTTTCAGCTAAATCTTCAAGTAATTCGTGATGTTTTGAATCCGTGAGTTTTTCAATTTTCTTTACAACATCTTCATAATTTAAAATTGAATTTAAATTTTTACTATTTGGAAGTACATAAGGATCAGTCAAAATTTCAATATTAAATTTTACTCTTTGTTTCTTTTTTTTCTCAAAGTCATATATCCCAACTAAAATATTTAAAGTAAGGTCAGTGATGATTATTTTCCTTTTGTATTTAAATTTTTCTCTTTTTTTAAATTTGATTATTTTCATTCTTTTGAATTAATTATATCGGGTGTTTGCCATGCAAGTCTCTGCCCGCTATCAATATTAATTATTTCTCCGGTTATACTTTTATTTTCAATAAGAAACTTTACTCCACTACAAATGTTTTCTAAATCTACTTTTTTTTTTAATATTGTAGATTTCCATTGTTTTTTAAAATGTTTCTCAGATTGTCTTTTATTTTTTAAAGTAGGGCCAGGCGATATCCCATTAACTCTTATATTAGGAGCTAGTCTCATAGCGGAGGTTTTTGTTAAAATTGCTAGAGAGGATTTGCTTAAGGTATATGAGAAAAAAAAGGGAGTTAATTTTTCAATTCTTTGATCAATAATATTGACAATACATCCTTCTTTGTTTTTTATTAATTTTTTAAAGTTTTGTGTTAAAATAGCTGGAGCCTTTAAATTAATGTTAATGTGCTTTGTGAATAATTTTTCAGAAAAATTTTCAAGATTATCGTTCTCAAAAATAGAAGCATTATTAATTAGACAATCTAAACCTTTCATTTTTTTATACGCAGTCTTAACCAAATTGTTAGTTTGCTTAAAATTATTTAAATCTGCTTTTAATAAAAAAGTCTCAGCACCAAGTTCCCCTAATTCTTTTTTTAATTTTAAAGCACTATTTTTAGATTTATTGTAATGAATAACTATTTTTGCATCATAACTTACAAGACTTTTAGCAACTGCAGCACCTATCCTTGTAGCTCCACCGGTAATAATTATTTTTTTGGCTTCCATTTTTTTATTGCTTTTTTAGGTTTTGTGCCTGGCATCCCCATTGTTGATCTTCCTTTTGGATAAACCTTGCTTTTTAAATTATATTGAGAAATTTTAGGATTTAAAGTTATTTCAAGTTCACTTGCTTCCAACTTTCTCATTTCGTCCCTCAATTTTGCGGCCTCCTCAAACTCTAAGTTAGATGCAGCTTCTTTCATCTTTCTATTTAATGCTTTAAGGTGTTTTTTTAAGTTTCCACCTACGTTTGAACCTTCGCTAATTTTTACATAATCTTTTTCGTAAACAGACTCTAAAATATCACTTATTTCTTTTTTTACCGACTCTGCAGTTATTCCATTCTTTTTATTATATTCTAATTGTTTATTTCTTCTCCTTTCAGTTTCCTTTATAGCTTTATCAATACTTTTAGTGACTTTATCTGCATATAAAATTACTTTACCATCTATATTACGAGCAGCTCTTCCAATTGTTTGTATTAAAGAAGTTTCAGATCTTAAAAAACCTTCTTTATCTGCATCTAATATTGCTACTAAAGCACACTCAGGAATATCTAGCCCTTCTCTCAATAAGTTTATTCCAACAAGAATATCAAACACTCCCATTCTTAAATCTCTAATTATTTCAATTCTCTCAAGAGTATCTATATCGGAGTGCATGTATCTTACTTTAAGACCATTTTCGTGAAGGTATTCAGTAAGATCTTCCGCCATCTTTTTAGTAAGTGTTGTGGCGAGAACTCTGTACCCTTTTTTAACAATTTCTTTCGCTTCATGCATAAGATCATCTACCTGAGTTTTAGCTGGTCTTATTTCAACTGGCGGATCTATTAATCCTGTTGGCCTAATGATTTGGTCAATGTGTTTATTACTAGTTTGTTTGAGTTCCCAGGGACCTGGAGTAGCAGACACGAATACAGTTTGTGTTCTCATTAAATCCCACTCTTCAAACTTTAAAGGTCTATTATCCATACAGGATGGTAGTCTAAATCCATACTCAGCTAAAGTACTTTTCCTTGTACGGTCTCCTTTATACATCCCATTCAATTGAGGAACAGTTACGTGACTCTCATCTACAAATATTATTGCGTTATCGGGAAAATATTCAAATAGAGTAGGTGGAGGTTCTCCAGCTTTTCTTCCAGATAAAAATCTTGAATAATTTTCGATACCTGCACAAGTTCCAGTCGCTTCGATCATTTCTAAATCAAATTTAGTTCTTTCCCTTAGTCGTTGTTCTTCTAAAAGTTTATTATTTTCTCTGTGTTTTTTTAAAGTTTCAGCTAATTCAGATTTTATTTGTCTTATAGCTTGTTCGATAGTTGGTTTAGGAGTTATGTATTGGCTATTAGCGTAAATTTTTATAATGGAGTAATCATTTGTTTTATCGCCAGTTAGTGGGTCAAATTCTTCAATTTTTTCCAATTTATTTAAATTAAAACTTATTCTCCATGCTCTATCCTCTAAATGAGAGGGAAAGATTTCTAAATTTTCTCCTCTTACTCTAAAAGTTCCTCTAAAAAAATTTTGATCATTTCTTTTGTACTGTAGATTAATAAAAGCTCTAATTAAATCATCTCTTTCGTACTCATAATTTTTTTTTAAAGTAATTGT
>Ga0315315_10001641_pt1 | contig 20565 bp, 17 predicted proteins | sample M140m3416metaG_FD_203699 | JGI IMG/M metagenome (GOLD analysis project Ga0315315, IMG submission 203699) | Ammonia-oxidizing marine archaeal communities from Monterey Bay, California, United States - M1 40m 3416 | ecosystem: Environmental > Aquatic > Marine > Intertidal zone | place: USA...
TTACACATACGTAATCATCGGCCCACTGTACGTAACATCCATCACACATCATTGTATCACAATATTGGCACGTTTGATAGGTTTCCGCCTTGCAGTTGTAACATTTTTCGGGCCCCCATGAGTCGTGACAATTACCGCAACTTCGATGGCAGTCGGAGTACGATTGATCACCGATTGCCATTCCGTCCATCTCTGTGACAGGGTTGTCAAATCGTATCAATATAGCAAATTGTTCTTTACAGCACATGTAGTCGTTGTGCAGTTCCCAACTTGCGGAAAGCACGACGTTTGTCTCACTGACCTCACTTACGGAATATTTCAACCCCTGCAATCGATTACCAACAACCGACCCCTTGTATGTCTTCCTTTCTGGTTTTGCATCGGGTGGGCACTTCGTATATTCCAAGGTGTATGCTCCATCCTTGTAGGTGAACTCGACATCCTTAAGAGGAAACGCGTATTTCCATCTTCTACTACAGCTGTATTGCAGAACATATGGTTGATCGCCCCTTCTGGCACCCGTTCCATTTTCTAGAAATAATTCTTGAATACCATTTTTAGTAAATATATTATTTATAACTTTACGCTTTTTCTTGACATCATCTTCATGTTCATTGGTCTTTTTTCGTTTTGAAGTCATCTTAGCATTCGGTGTTGTCTTTGTTTTTGCGCTAGCTGTTGTTTTTGTTGTTGTTGTTGTACTACTACTCATTTTGTTTTCGCTTCGCTTTTAAATCACTTAATTATTTATGCGTGCGGTTCGTGTATATATGCTTTACACTGTTTGTGGACACCTGCTATCTCCTGTTAATTGAAGTTTATATCCTATTTAAGGCCACCATGCTGTGTCTATGCTAAAACGAATGGATGGAAGCGCGTGTTCACAATATATACTCGTGCACTAAACATAGAAACATACATAGAAACATAGAAACATAGAAACATAGAAACATAGAAACATAGAAACAAAAACAAAAACAAAAAGAAAACAAAAAGAAAAACAAGTGATTTAAAAGCGAAGCGAAAACAAAATGAGTAGTAGTACAACAACAACAACAAAAACAACAGCTAGCGCAAAAACAAAAGCAACACCGAATTCGGGAAGTTATACCGTAAAAATTCCTACTTCGGCAGAGTTAAGTTTAGCGTTGAAGAAATTGTGGAATGGCAGTTATGAAGATGGTCATCATCGTAAGCAATTGAAAAAGGTGGCGAAGGAGCACGAGCAATGGATGGCGACATTATCGAGGCATAGCGGGATATTGGAAGATATGGAAGGGGAGATGAAACCTGTTCTTGTGGAGATGTTAATGGCATTGATGGCATTTATGGAAGATTGTGCGGATGGGTGGTGGCTCCTTCCTACGTGTTTTGATATGAAGGGCAACACCAGCATCCCATTCGATTGTGATGACTTGGTTTCGTTGATTGACGATTTGGAAACTAAAGGCATTGATGTCGAAGACGGAGATGCACTCGCGGTGCTCTTATATGAGCTTGGGTTGTACCGCGACGATATGTGTGGTGTCGTTGATTCTCGAAAGGTATTGCAAGCGGCATTGGAGTTGATCGAAGCAGGGAAGGCGGACGATGCGATGGTCCAGTTATACAATAACTTGACTGGTTATGCAAACGATCATGATTTTCCTGACACGGAGTTAGGGGAAGCATTGAACGATCCAACCGAGCATCCTGGGGTCAAATTGCCAGTGGTTGAAACCAGTAAAGGGTTGCTTTGGTACGCTGAACCCGACGCGTTACCGATGGTAGTCCTTTATAAGGAGAAGCGTTACGATGCTGGTCCGTTTAAAATGTCTAAACTCCCGTTGGATGTGCTTGAGGATCCAGTGGACACCCACGAGAATACCGACGCAAAGGTTTCTGGTTGTTTTAAATTGGAGATCAAACATGTTAGTGATGAAGGGGAGGATCCTGACAATGGCGAGTTTGATACGTATAGAGCAACGTTACAAATGGTTTTGCCTGCGAATGTAAAAGGGGAAGCATATACACGTAAGTTTATGGAATTTATGACACGGTGGGCCAGAGAAAACCAGAAATTGGAAGCAGGTGACTATGACGATGGTAATTTCCGTATTCCCGATTGCAATTGTTGTAACGGTAAAGTGTTGATTGAGATATTGTTCGATTATTATCGAGACAGAATTGGATGGGACCACGATACAGAATGGCATATTAGACAAATGATGGAAGGTCTATTTCGTTCTTTGTTGGGCGAGGTGTTTAGTGGATTCAAGTTTGAGTTGGATGATTATCGATTTACGTTGAAGTGCAATGCATCGGATTCCAATGGCTCGAGTACGTCAGACATGGATTCCAATGGCTCAAGTATGCCAGCGTTGAAGCGTAGTGCGTCTATGGATTCCAATGGCTCAAGTATACCAGCATTGAAGCGTAGTGCATCAGACATGGATTCCAATGGCTCAAGTATGCCAGCATTGAAGCGTAGTAAGTCGGTTGGGGTATCCAATGATGTTTGCGGCAGAAGCAAAGGCTTGTAGTACATATAAAGAATTATATGCAATGGTATTGGAAAATTGCTCAGCTATCCAAGGTAATGAAACAGCGCTTAAAAAGACCATTGAATATTATATGGAGCTGAGATTATTTGCTAGCTAAGAGAATTTTGAGAGAAGTGTTTTAAAAAAAGCGAAGCAAGTTCTATGATATTATATACCTTAAAACAAAAATTTAAACAGTTGTATCGTGAGGTGTGTCGTTTGGGCGTGCACCATTACAGCCCTGATATAAATCTGCACTATCGCTTTGTCCGTTTAAGGAATTACCCGCCCACCACGTTCTTCTTCTGTTTCATAAAAAAAGGTGTTGCTACTTTTTTTTGCCAGATGGATGCTTTCGAATTTGAGCCGTGCAAAAAAATTTGTGTTAGGGAATCAGAGCTCTCAAAACATATTTTAGATGTTGCTAATTTGCGGTTCCATGAAAAGGGGTTGCATTATTTTGCAGCGTGTATAAAGAAAATTAAGACGTACTTTAGGTACATGCCCGTGCTCATCTATGACTTGAACGAGCCGTTGGAGCGACCAATGGTGCAGCCCATTTTTTATTGCAAGTGTTGCAAGCAGAAGGTTTTGCAATTGTACAGCACGATGGATTATCCAGAGGAGAAGTACGACGAGTTGTGTTACGCTTGTTTTGATCAGTTGGAAACAGATTATGAAGACATTGTTTCATACTTCGATATCGACGTCTGTGTCCCGTGACAGGTCGGCTCTACATACGGGGCACGTATTATTATTCTTTAACCACGGAAGGATGCACTCTTTATGGTAGCAGTGGTTGACAATGTTTGAGCAGTGCAGGCGTGCAAAGTCTTGTCCTTTCGTAATTGCTTCCTGACAAATGGTGCAGTCGTCTTCCATCGTGCCTTCAGCAACAAGATGGACGACGTGGAATGGGTTCACAGGTTTGGCTTCGGGATTGTGTGCGGTGCCTGGTTCAAGTAGGGTTAGTCTACGCCGAAGGTTTCGTCGAACGTCATCACGTTGGAGGTGTCGCCGCCTGAGGTCCGATATGATTCTTCGGTGTGCTATAGTGAGTTGAGGGTGTACACGGCCGTTCGCCATCGTAGTAAATACAATGGTTCTTAATCTAGGAGTAGTCATCTGTTTGCTGTATACTTAAATTTACGTATTTTTTATACTCTTACTCTTCTATTACCAAATAATATCCCAAGTTGCATGCGGCGGCATCCTTTTTGAATTTGCTGACAAAATCCCGCAACGAGTGAATGTTGGTCGTCACTTCAAATGCCGTCTCTGCTTCGCTCTTGCATGGCACAATGTTATTCAACGGCAAATGGTTGTGCTCTCTGTAATGGTTGTACAGGTCCAGTAGGAGGGGGAGATTTGGTATGTTGCTCGGCGGAATAGGTTTCCCTTCGTCATTTCTCACGGCCACTGTATACTGTCCTTGTTGCGACAGTTGTATCATCATACTGGCATGTATATAATCTGATAATTGCGCACCCTTAGGTGATCTGTTATTACGTCTCTTGGTGTAGTTTGCTTTTGGCATCTTGTGTCCTTTGTTTGCACTAGTGTCCTTTTTTTTTGCTGTGTACTCGTATTCTTTTCTTACAATGAATTCGGTTTTGCTTTGTTTTTTATATTTATTTTATGTATGTATAGCTGTGTATGTATGTTTCTATGTTTTATTTATGACCCCCATGTTGTTTCATTCATATCCTATTTAAGGCCACAATGCTGTGTCTATGTTAAAATGACTGGACGCTAAATAAACAACTCGTACAACACATAAGAAAAATAAAACATAGAAACATACACATACACAGCTATACATACATAAGATAAAAACAAACGGCACTAGTGCACACAAAAACTAAAACAAAAACTAAAACAAAAAAACAAAAGGACACTGGTGCACACAAAGAACGTAATATGTCATCGCTAACCGCATCAAAAGAAACAATGAATTCTAAATTCACAAAAGGCCTTGCAACTCCACAAGAATATGCTGAAGATATGAAAAAATTGACATCATATAATGCTGCCATGAAAACGTACAACAGGAGGAACAACAAGTTCAACGGCGAATACGCTAAGCAATTTAAGAAAGAGATCAAGGAGGCCGTGAAGGATATTGACAACGTAGTGGTGAAATATACGGTGATGGAGGCTATACAAAAAGCCCAGGCGAAGAGGAGAACCGAAGAAATTGGCAACCCTCCAAAGAGGGACTTCAAGGTCTTGGATTACAGCAACGCCATTATTATACGTATGAAACCATACTTGTCAAGGAATGTGAAAGCGCGTAAAAGCTCATTGTTGGTCCCAGAGCAGTACACTCACTATTACAATTTCCTTTCCGCGCTCACCGACGATATCGCGAAGGAGAAGAAGGCAGCGGCTACTTCCAGGAAAACAGCAACAAAAGTGGCTAGGCAACGCCAGCGCGAATCCCGTGCCCGCTTATCTAGCCAGATACATGATGCGATTATGACTGCGCGTGCGAAGGCAATTGCCAACGGGGAAGACCCACGTCTTGTTCGTCTTGAGTTAAGCTAGGGAGGTCAAGCGAGATCTAAAACTACACACTAAAGTAAAACTATATAATAGCTTCTTTATTTTATAAACTATTTTATGTTTCTATCCATTCATTTTAGCATGAACACAGCATTGTGGCCTTAAATAGGTGGTGTCCACAAAAACCAGAAACATAGATAAGAGAATGGTAGCGTAGCAAGTTAATATAAATACAAGACACTCGTGCATCAAAACGAATTCATTGTAAGAAAAGAAGACGCGTGTAAACAAAAAAGCGAAGCGATATAAAACAATGACTTCTATTGATTTAGGAATATCGCTGCATCGATTGGAATTTTTAACTTATATGGATATTTGGGCATCTATATCTGGTTTTGCATGCAAAGCACGTGAGAAAAAATGGATAAAAAGACTGTCAATAATTGGAGAAAAGCTTAAGGTGACGTCGGATGAAGTCGATGCGATGTACACGACGAAGCAAATTATTGATGCAAAAGTTAATACTATTGAAACCAGGACGGTGCAGACTTTGATTTATCTTCGTGACGAGGTACATCTATTGAAGTTGATAGAAGCATATGTCACGGCTTATTTTCCGTCAACGAAAAAGTTTTTGATGGATCGATATCAACAAGAATTAGAGTATGATATTACATATGAAGCACTGATTGCCAGTGAGTTAAAATACTTGTCCTGTGGTGGTTCGGAGGAAGCGAGAAGGCATATGGAAACCGCTGAATTTAGAGCTATGTGTGAGCGTCATCATGTAGATAAGGATTTGCGTGTGGCGGAGTTGTTGTCGGTTTGGGGTGTGGTGGTTGATGCACTACTAACCGAAGGTGTGAAGCTGAACTGCTAACCGAAGGTGTGTTCGCTGGCGTAGTAGAAATACAATATCCCGTCGGAGGATTGTTCTTCTTCGTATAACAATGACATGGGTTGTTGTAGCGATGGCAAGGTTTGGTTCACGTAGATGAAGATGGAGATGTGAGGTGGAACAGACAATTGCCTTCGAATATAATATAAAAAATGGCTGACGGTCACATCGAGTGGCACAAGGTATTTGATTCGGCTTAGCTCTGGTAGATCGTTGCAGTGCAAGTCCCGTTGTAGTATGATCGGTACTTTTTTCGGGTGTTTTGCTAGCAGTTTATGTACTGGGTTCATATAGCTCGCTACGCTATAAATATAGATAATTTATCTTTTATAGGTCTATTACGGGGTTACTCTCCTGGCGCTGGCGCACTCTTTTTTTTCCATGTACTCTATCCATTCCTGTTTTTCTGCTTCCGACTTTGCTAAGTATACGCGTAGGAACCATATTAGCAAGTTGATTCTCCTTTGGCCTCCCTCTGCCCATGCAGGGGTCTGCAATCGCCTGTGTGCTCTACTGTATAGTACGACGATAGGTTTCAGGTCATCGATGTCTACTTGGTACTCTTTAAATAATTTGTAGAGCTGTATCGTGGCTTTTCGCCTCAGGCGGCGTTCAGAGCGTTGCCTTACGCGGGGCATCTTTTAAATCACTTGAGGTGCTTTTACTGTATACGGTGTATTAATACTGTGTGCCTGTATTTAAAAAATGTAACGGTATTTATATGCTAATAAAAAAATAGGTGTCCATTTGTATATATATAACTTTTTTCTTACACTATTAAGAAAAAAACAAGTTAAAACATCGTAGCTCAATGGTAGAGTGCCTGGCTCATAATCAGGAAGTAGTGTGGTTCGATTCCCACCGATGTTAAAGATCATGTACAGCAAATAAAACATCAAAAAGCGAAAAACTAGCGAAGGTACGTGGTGCTCCAGAACTCCACCGTCAATATCAAGACGAAAAAAATCGTGATCTGTCAGGCATAATTTGGTAATTCCGTCGCTCGCGGATGTTGGTTCGATTCCAACATGTGCCACCACGGCCATAAGAAGTAGAACTAGTGGCTGTTGTGCAGGGTCATTCCTAACTCCTGTTACGCGACGGAAAGTATGGTTACCGTTGCTTCCTCCCTTAGGGTGCGGTGCCAGTCAAATATGTTTAGGGGTATGACACAATAGCGGTGGGCAAGACACAGCCGTCGTAAGGTGAACTTGCTTCTTTTTTGTTATATGAATTATATGAATAAGGATACGATACCGATATGTTGTAGGTGCTCTACGTGTGATATACCCTTTTCCTCTTGTAATTCGGGCTCTGCTGGAAGGGTTACATGTAATTTGACAGGATCAATGATGATGTCGTCCTCTACGTGCTCGCTCGGTTCGTCCATGTGTGTAGCTGGTGCTGGTGGCGGTGCTAACTGTTGTGGGGTGAGTAGGGCTGGGTCAGGGACGATGCCCGAGTTTAGGAGTTTGTAGATCCTGCCTTTGTTCTTTTTGTACTCGTTGGCTTGCTTGTCTTCCAACTTGTCGATGCGGCGGATGAGGGCGGAGATGAGATTTTCGTGCTTGTCGAGGCGCATGGAGTGGTTCATGGTTTTAGTAGGGCGGCAACGGTTAATATATACGGTATATATCATGCATGTGCTAGTATGAAATGAGCGAGACAGTTACTATTTTTTACAGCGGCAGAGGCTGGGATAGCGGCCGCGATAAAGTTATTGATAAGCAACGAAATGTCTTCCATAAGGAGGATGCAAATATAATTGTAACCAGAGCAATGGCATATATTCTTGAATCATTTAAAGAGGATAAAAAATACTTTGACTACAATGTTGCTCCTGATGAAGGTCTATGGAAGCTGCAAGTTGGTTATAGAAAAATCACTGTCGATGCTACTGACAAAACAGTAAAATCTATTTGGGGTATGAAATTTAAATTTGATAATGAGTTTAATGTCATAGGAAGTGAGTATAAGAACATCATAGAATGGATGAAAAAGAGCAAAGATAAGGGTGATGTAAAGGGTGTAGAATGGAGTTTAAAACTATAAATTATAAGATAATGTTAAAATTTTAACTGGACAAGGCTGTCCAACATCTCCCTGTGCAACCGTGCGGGTCGTTTTCTGGAATTGTTATTATTATCATTGTAGTTGCAATTATCCAACGGTTAATATATACGACATACGAATATTAAATCTTTTACGACTAGAACTGACTATATAGTAAAGAACCAATATTTATATATTATTTAATGAGTCGTCGTCGTGGTCGATCACGCGGACGTAAAGACTTTGGGAACGGTGCTTTGCGGCGATATTTAGAAAACAATAAGAACAGTGATGCTATAATTCGTATAAAAAATTATGCTAACCAACTTCTTGAAGTTCAAGTCGAATATCTGAGAGCATATAATATTATAGAAACAAGAATACAAATGGTGCTACAAAAGGATAATAACAAACCAACGTTGAACCCAAATGACTTTAACAATCTCTATCAAGACGATGTGAATTTACTTTTAATTCAAGCAGTTATGTATTTAATAACAAAAGGCAAGGTTCCTCGGAAACGGGGTTGGAAACGGAGCAATCCACTAAATGCGTTTGTAGGTACGGAGTTTGAATCCCTTATAAATACAATTTGGCCTTTTTACGATCAGAGTGTGTGGGCTGCTCAAAACAATGACAATGTTGTAAACAACATAGAGGAATCGTTAAAAAAAAGGATAGAGGTACCGAACAATTATTTTACAAAGGAATATACATATATTGTTTTAAAAGATTTTGAAATAGACAAAAAAATATATAGGAGGGGCAAGAAGCTAAATAAGAATAACATTCTTTCATTTAAATCACCGCCATTGGGAAGAATAGGCAGACTTTCTGTTTTATCTAGAAACGTAAATAAAATGGGTGCAGGTACACTTGTGTATGAGGTTTTAGAGAAACCAGACAAAGACAATGTTAAGATGGTTACTATTTGTTATATCAACGACGGCACTTCTATAACGACTGATATCAACACAGATATACCTTTAAAAAGAATGAACATTGAACAAAAATATGTAATTCCAATCTATGAGGAATATGCCTTGGAAGAATTTTATGGGTGTCTTAATTATAAAGATGGAAAAGTTATTGGAAGAGCAGATTGGATGTTAGTGGCATTGATAGATTCTTTAATAATTACAATCGCCACTCCTATTGCATTGTCTTCTCTTGCATCTTTATCTATGGTCGCAGGAAAATCACAAGCGAAAAGTATAGCAACCGCTGTTTCCATCTTGAACAAATACGATGCAACCAATGTTCCATTAAATGTAAAAAGTAGGGCACTTTTGACAAGTAAAGAACGACAAATATTTATTGATGCGGCCGTTTTTTTTTACCCTATATGTTATGAATTTCAATTTCACTGGGAGAAAGATATTAGCGAATATGCGGGAGAAACATGGCGGTATTTAACAACTAATGTGAAAAAAGGTGGAAAGGATGCAGCGAAAATTATCGGTGCAAAAAAAATAGTAGAGACTGTTATTGGTAAAATCCCTGTCAATGCTTACACTGCCGAACAAATAAAGTTGTTGATTGCCAAATACGATTCATCTACTGACTGCACAGAGTATTCTTTAACATATGCTGGTTCACCTTACCAAAAAGTAAAAGATATTTTAAAATCAACCGATAGAACTGATATAAAAAATGCTGTTGCTAAAAAAATGGATATTCCTGTTGAAGAAGTATCAGATACTAATATCTGGGCATATGTGTTAAGTACGTTGAGTGGTGGGTTAGGTGGGTTGGCTTTTGCTAACGTTTCAATATTAAAAATCTTCACATTTGTATACAATGTCATTACACAAATTATATTTTTTGATGCTGCTAATATCAAAAAGAAAATAGTTGAATTTATTAAAAACATAATTGTAAATATAGAGCCTGTAACAAAAGCAGGTGCTATTTTTCGTATATTAATTGGAGGAATTAATTATATAAAACCAAACATAATGGACAATATATGGGAATACGATATAAATGGATTGTTAAATTTTGGTGCAAGCACTTTGTTATCAATTTTAAACCATGTAATGTTTGTGTATTGTGTTATTTACTTTCGAAAATATTATGTATGTTATTATTTGTTAAAATGGTCAGGGCAGATACCAGAAGGATGTGAATTTAATCCAGACAAGGACGGGAAACAAAAAAAACCTCTATACAATAATAAAAACTGTTTAAAATTTTAAGATTATTATATATTCAGTATTGGTATTATTCCTTGATATTCGATACCCGAATAGACTGTAGATAATATTATCATAATCGCCCTTGCTAGAAGACAAGGCAATAATTCTAAAAACCAATTAAACCAATTAGATGCACCCACTGCCAAAGACAAAAATGTTGTTGGTGGTGTGCCACTTTTATTGGAAGACATTTGCATCCAAGAAGACCAATTTTTATCTATCAATTTGAGCAGTTCATTTGTTATTACTGTAGGTAAACCTGCAATGCTAACTTTTGATATACCTGGGCTAGTATATAACGCAAGGTAATATAAAACTCGTTCTATATTTTGAACGAAGCTTGCTAATTTGGTTTGGTTATTTTTTGAAAATAATCCTATAAAAACAACCTTTGCATCTTGAAAAGACAATGTAGCATTTTGTTGTATTAAAATTGCTGCAGCGCCTACCATGTAAGGAATAGCTATAATATTCACAAATGCCGCACACGGAAAAAACACCAAAAGCGGGACGCCACTGACCGTGCGACCGTTTAATGTATACGTGCAATACGGCCCCCCTGTCTCGGTTGGAATATTGTTTGACAAGACCTGCTTTTCGTCTAAATCGTCTTCATCTCTAATTGTTTCTGGTACACGCCAGATGGTTAAATCTTCATTAGGGTCGATTTTAATCTCTTTTGGTGTTTCCAAATAATAATTGTAATCGTAGAAATACCATACCTTTTGCATTTTATTATTGATTTCTGCTTCACCTGTTGCTACTACGTATACATATGGAACCCAAGTCTTTGGGGTATTACCAATCCTAATCTCACTGGTCTCAATACTTTGATTCTCACTGTAAACCGCTTTTATTATGGCACTTTCCTGTAAAACCATGCGAGGTTGAGTTTCTATTTTAATAATTGCGTTTAGTTCCATTAATCGTTTTTCGGCAAGTTCCCATTTTTTATTTCCTTCTAATAATTGATACTGATATCTACGACTTCTAGTTTTATTGAACAACCGATATATTTTCGTCAAATTTTTCCCTGTTATGTAATTAACCATCACTCGTAGAGCTTTCGCACCTGTGCACACTATAGATTCGTAAACAGGCCATGCTTTTTCGTCGCGTGATAAATTGTACATGAAGTAACCAAGGTTAGCAATTCTTAGGAGATTCAGTGGAGTTAAGTATTCCACCACTGCTTTCAAACCAAGTCGTGCATAAATATAACTATACGAAGCGGCTGCTGTCGTCGTAGCATTTGCAGTAGCATTTGCAGTAGCATTTGCAGTAGCATTTGCAGTAGCTGCAGTAGCTGTAAATGTCCCTGAGCTTGTCCAATTTTGAAACATGGTATACATATATTGAAAACGCGGTTTCAGCATGTCTACAATATATGGTATATATCTTTTCAGTAAAGCCATCAAATTTTGAGAAAATGAAACAATAGAAGAAGTTGTAGCAACTGCCGTTGTATTTACCGTCGAAGCAATTCCTGTTATAATTGTTTCAGGTGTAAGCGAACCACCTTTTTGTAAGGCAACTCCTGTGCTTTTTAAGATACCGCTTAATGTTTGTAGTAAAGCCGCTTTATCCTCTGGTTTTATTATGGGAATCATATCAAATAGTAATTTACCAGCTGAAGCACCATAACCAAATTCAGAGGAAGAATTGGTTTCAAATACGCTTGCCAAAGCTACATATATTTTTTTTATTAAGTTACTTCGAAATACGTTCCATGATACTATTGCAATTTCAACTGCAGTTGAAAAATAGCTAAGGCCAAACATAACAATGAAATGAGATACAGCAACAAAAATCCGTTCCATTCCTATAAATTCATTGCCACAAGACAACCATGCATCTTTTGATAAATTTTCAGCAATGGCATTTGTGCTGCCAATAAATTCCTCGACTGGGCTGATGGCTGGGTCGCCGTCGCGTTCAATACAACTTGGCATTTTTATTTTCAATTTTTCTAGGACTTGTTTTGAAAAGTCTTTATATTGTAGGTTATAATATGCACATTGTTCCTCTTTTGATAAGGTGGCATATTCCATTCTTATTTCTTTTGGGATTGTTCCGTTGTATAGGAACCATTTACGACCTTTATCCTTTCGATTTTTCATGGATAATAACCCATTAATGGTTCCTGTAACTTGTGTGTAGTTCGGTTTGTAATATTTGATTGGCACGTAAACAGTATAATCGGTCTCATTTTGTAGTTGTCTGTCTTTATTAACCCTAAATTTTTTATCATATGTAAAGGCAAGCCTACCACTGCGTTCTGGTTTCCCGTCGTCACCACGCGCAATAGGGTCATTTTTAAACGCGGCCCTCGACGCAATCGCGGTCGCCTTCACGTAGTATTTCTGGAACTTCGTCTCCGTCAACACCTTCCGCTTGTCGTAAAACCCGATGCGTTTGACCGCCTTCGGATCCGTCGCTAGCTTGTGCCTGTTGTAGGCATAGACGGCAATCGGGATGTTGATCGCTAGAGTAGTATCCATATAAAGAGGTATTGTAAAACAGTATATAGTTGTATATATAATTAGAATTTTAATAATCGTCCTCGTCCATCTCGACCTCATCCAACAAGGATTCAAATTGCATCTTTACCGTCTCGCTCTCGACCATCGCATCGTAGTCCAACATCAATGCCTTCTTCGCATCGTGCTGCTCCTTTGGTACATTGGCCAACACCATCCCTTTCACCGCTTCAAAAACACGTGCCCGAGGCTGGAGGTACGGATTCTTGCCTCCCAAAACATTCTGCAATTCCTTGTACAGCGAGAAGGATTCGCCGTCCTTCGGAGGTTTGTTTCGAATATTATTGAACCGCATGATGGCAATGTTATACTCTTCGCGCTTCTTGATGTACGCGTTCAACACTTCGTCTTCTTGCATGCGCTGTGGGGAAGCGAGCGGTCGTTGTATGCCTTGCAAAGTAACACGTTGTGGCATATCTTCTACTTTCTCGATAGAGTTAGCTGGTGAAGTTTGTGGATCGTAATCTGTAATTTGTTCTGTCCAAAATTTTTGTAATCTTTTTCTAATACACTTATCTGGGATCAAATGTGAATTTCTAGGGCTGATGACGTCTGAAAATTTCTCGTTTGCATATAGCGAGACATTTGTTCTAAAATTACTTTTGTAAACCCCTTTTGTTTTTTTAGTTTTTTCCGATGCATTTAAATAATCAAAATAAAATGCTTCCACCTCTTCCGCCGTACTATCTTTGTTTATATTGTTTGTATTCGTAACCAGACTTGCCATTGTTTTTGTCGTTTAAAGTGTTTTGTTTCTTTGCATAGAATTCTAGTGTTTGTGTATGTGTCTATGAAATCATTTAATATTTATAATACATCTATTGCAAATGATTTATCGGATCTGCAATTTTCATGGTGGTCCAATGCTAGTGTAAAATCGACGTCGGTGATGGAGGTCATCGAAAGCGAAGATTTGAATAGTCCATTTTTAGGTGCTCAAGTTGGGACCCCCTGCGCAACCTGTCACCTCAACTGGGAGCAGTGTCCTGGTCATTTTTCACACTACACTTTTTTATTTGGACTGTAAGTAAGCTTCTCCCCGCCATTCATTATCAGCTAACTAACATTTGGGTGAATTTAAAGTATCCACCCACTTCGCCTAAGCACCGCTCGAAAACAACTCCGCAGCAAGAAGCTAAAGTTGACGGTGAAGCAGAACATTTTAAATGTAAAGCGGGGGGAGCAATGGCAGTGCTTGACGGTGTTGGATTTGATGCCTGCAGCGGAGGCCACGGCGGAGAGCGATAGCTACCCATGGTTGGTGAAGCATTTTCCAATTTCTCCACCGTGCCTTCGACCAGCGTGCCAGACTGTCGGGCCTAAAAAATCTATCAGCCACAACGACTTGACGCATCGCCTTGGCAGCTTGATTCGCATCGACAAAGGGATTCGCAAATCTTACGAGACCAACCCAAACAATACGCAAGAGCTGAAGCGTCTAATGGCTCGTTTGCAATTGGCATTTACCTTGCTGTTTTTTCCACCACCTGGTCAAAGGGAGAGCAGGGAGCTGTCGTGCCTTACGGATAGATTGAAAGGAAAAGATGGGAGGTTGCGATTGACATTACTTGGCAAGCGCATCGAGTTTTCTGGAAGGTCGCCTATCTCTGGTGATATTTATTTGGATCTCGACGAGGTGGGTGTGCCGCGAGGCATCAGCAAGAAGCTGACGCTTCCCGAGTATGTTACCGATTTTAACAAGGAATATTTGCGAGAATTATTGTTTCGTAACGAAGTAAAGATTATTCAACGGGGGGACCAGACGATGAACCCCAAGTTTGGACGGCACACGCTAATGGTAGGCGACGTGTGCCATCGCTACATTCAAGACGGGGATATGGTGATGCTAAATCGCCAGCCCTCTCTGTGGTCCAGCAGCGTGCAAGCCTTCCGAGCTCGTGTGTTTGACGACGTGGCGTGCTCCCCCAGCAGCATTCGCCTTAACGTAGAAATCACCCCTGGTTTCAACGCCGACTGTAAGTATCCTTAATAACTTAAGGAGTACTATGGTGTTTTTTTGAGCACAGACGAAAATATATATATTCGTGTTGTGCTTTTTTTTACCCCTCCCAATCCCTTAACCAATTAAGGAAATTAAACTAACCCAACATATTTATACAAGTTGATGGCGACGAGATGTGCATGTACGTGTGCCAATCGGTGGCGGCGAGGGCGGAGCTTCAAGAGTTGATGCATTGCAAGAACCATTTGATTGTGGGTGGGAACGGGATGGTGCAAGATTCGTCGTTGGGCATTTATCTATTGACAATGGAGGATCGGGACCTTGGGAAGAGTTTGTTCTTTGATTGTATCATGTGGATCCAACATCCGTATTTTGATAAACAGCCGTATGACCCACCGTACACGAGTCGCCGCTTGATATCGTACTTAATGCCTCCATGGTTGAACGTCGAGGGTCTTGTAAAGGATGGGATAGTGATTGGAACATTGAACAAGAAAAGGGTAAAGAAGCAGATTTTGCCGCTGTTACATGCGGACGATGGCGCGTTGGCTTTGCTATTCTTGAGTTCGCTGCAGCGGTTGTCCGCAGAGTATTTTAGGCGCCGAGGGTTTTCGGTTGGCATCAGCTCCTTGTTGCCAGATACGGCGGTGGATTTGCAAGTGGATATACCAGATAAATTATCGGATTGGGAAATGGCATGTGTCGTGCAGCGATTAAAGAATGAGAAAGCAGCGGATGCAAAGAAATTATTTTTAAAGAGCAACCCGTTCCTGCAGTTGACAAGCGAAGGATCTGGTGCAAAGGGCTCGTTGATGAATATTATACAAATGAAAACGTCGTTGGGTCCGCAATATGTGAACGGCAGCATGATTAAGAAATACCGCAAGTCGTCGTACGGCAATCGTGTGCTGTCGTCCGATCCATTCGGTGCCTTGTCCAACACTATTTTTACAAAAGGCTACATTCAAGGTGCGTTCTTGGAGGGGTTGACGCCGCAACAAATGTTTTTGCACGCCATCAGCAGCAGGATCAATTTATTGGATACGGCATTAAAGACGGCGAACAGTGGTTACATGTCGCGCAAGATATGGAAGTGCCTTGAGGATTCCCTGGTGCACCATCCAACGTGGAAGGGTGGGGACATGACGGTGCGTTGCGACGGCAAGATGATCCATTTTGGAATTGAAAAGGATAGCTTGAAGCATCGGACGTTGGAGCCAGGATTTCCAATTGGGATTATTCTATCGCAATCGATTGGTCAGCAAATCATGCAACTTACGTTGAACACGTTCCACAATGTTGGTAGCGGTAATAGCGTCGTTGAGGGCATCCCAAGAATGGAAGCTCTAATCAATTGTTGGCGTAAAAAGTTGGTGCAACAAACCATGATAACGATGCCGATGTCCACGTACAATATACACAAGCATATATTGAAGCATGACTATTTGTGCATTGGTAAATTGTTGCACAGTACAGATGTTCGCAGGGGAAAGCTTGTATTAACCTTTGAAAATATTACATGTGTTCGATCAAGGGTTCATCCATGGCATTTGGAAGAAGCATTCAATACATCTACGCTTTATCCTGTTTTCAAGGCAACATGCAAACAGAAGATGTCCATCATTGAGCTAACCATTAGCAATTCCTACGGGTGGGACGATAACGATGCGCTTTTAAAAATGGTGAAACAATTAGCGATTCGTGGAAACCAGTCTGATTTTCACGTATACGATGGACAAGAGACGCTGCAATTGACAGGCACCACGTTGAGCCAAGAGTTTGAAAAGATGAACCCATATTCGTTGAAGTTGTCTTCCAACAATATGTTGGAGGTTGCAAAGGTCTTGGGTATTGAAGCCGCAAAAGATATTTTGTTTCGAGAACTGTGCAAGGTCTTTAATAATGGAGTCGATAAAACGTATTTGACCATTTTATGTTCATGGATGACTTGGCTTGGCGAAGTATGTCCAACTACTCGAATTGGAATGGGAAAGTTTTATGGAGAAGAGAACGCTTTCAAAGGCATGAGCTTCGAACGCACATTACGAACTGCTTCGAACGCCGCGACAAAAGAAATCAAAACCAAATTTGAAGGACTTAGCGAACGCATTATCGTCAATAAACTGATCAAGCATGGATCAGGGTTTTGCGATGTGATCAAGGCACCTGCTGAATGTGGCCATGAAGATTGTTGGAAAGGCCACTGTCGGCATGAACATTTTGAGAAGAAACGACAACGCAATATGTTTGAAGCCGAAGAGCCATGGATGATGGACACGAGCAATGCTACGTACGATCCATTTGTAGGTGGTGGTGCGTTCAACGCCAATCCTTACGGGACCATGGGTGGGATGCAGCCCATAAATGCCAATCCTTACGGGGGCATGGGCGGGATGATGCCGCTACCACCTTCTATCATGGCACCCCAAGTTCAAGAGTCAATAACGCAGCCGTCGGAAGTTAGCTACGATCATTTGTTGACTCCACCAGCATCCCCAACATACGACCCTTTCCGACCAAATAGCCCGAAGGGCGATCGACCACCGTCTCCAGCGTATCCTTTCGAAAAGCCTCCCTCACCCCCCTTATCACCTTCGTATGACCCATTTGCACCAGATATTGAAGATGTGGAGTGGCACCCAAGCCCCTTGAATGATTAAGGATTGGGTTGCCTAGCTTTAATATTTTAGCTTTAATTGGACTGTAGTGATATTGTCTATACGTCTTTTTTTTATATTATTGGACTTATGTTTTGCCATTTGTGATCGAGATATAAAATTTATAAACCTGAAATCGACATGGGTATCTTCTTTCTTTTTTTTTTCATAATGTTGTATAAATTTTTGTATTTCTCCACTACTTGGCTGAAACCCATTCATCATGAACCCATGTGCATAACAATTTATTGCGGCACAGGGATTGGATGTAAATACATGAACATTACCCATATACGGAAAATGGTTCAGCTTTGCAGACTCCAATAACAACACTTTTATTAAATACCCAATTGCTCTACTACAGAGACCTTTCCCAGCAGCGTCTAAAAGGTAAACGTTGTTAATGTTAATGTCCATTTTGTTCCATGATGCAGAAATTTCTGCTGTAGGAGAAGTGCCTGTTTTGAATGTTGTATAAATATGTGAATTTTTAATTCTATAGACATAAGCTCTACCTGAACTTTTGTTAAGATCTCCCGTGTACTTAATTTTAAACTTGTCGTTTCTATCTCTAAAGGTGTAAAAAACTGTTACAAACTGTTTTACAGCGTCATTCAGTGGTTTTGGTTTGTAATTTGCAAAGGCCCTTACATTACATTCATCACCACGATTATCTTCCATAAATATATTCTTACATTAGGTTTACTGTTTGTTTATATTATACAAATATTTTTTTATGTTAAGTATTTTCGGGGTCTCATTGTTTTCCCCAAATCCCTTAAAAATTTAAGAAAAACAGGGAGTTTTTTTTTGTACAGACGAATAAATATTTTTTCTGGTTGTGCCAAAATAAATACCATGTGCCTCCTTAAATTTTTACTTGTTTTAAGGATTTTGTAAATATGATAACAACAATGTTATGTGCCTTGTAGAATATATGTAGAGCTTAGGACCAAATAAAAAGAAAAAGTTTACATACGCTTCAAAAAAACAAAATAAGTGTTTTAATTTATGCTCGCTACATTTAACCCTAATTCTAACGTTATATCAACAAAAATAATCCAAATGGCTTCTTGGAAAGATTTAGCTAAACAATCCCCCAAAGACTACTTGAAAGTCGTACCTAGCAAGGTATACGATGCCCCAAATGGTGGCAAAGGCTGCACGCTTGCCATTCAAAACAAAGATGGAAGTATCTTTCATCCATGGTGCATCGTTTCGGAAGCAAAATATTCTTATCTTAATGGGAATTTTGCACCGCTTTCCGCTGGTCAATATGCAGCAACCAGTTGCAACGACAATGCAAATCGCAGTCTTGAAGTTGGCCTCGGTGGCATCTCCGAGCGTTTGCAATCGCATTTGCTTGAACAAGGTTGGTCGGAAACTGGTTTAAAAAAATTGATTGCCGATCAAGTTGCATGGAAAGAATGGTACGAAAGTGTATTGGACTGGGCATCGGATGAAGCTTCCAATATGGTTGTTGGCAAGCAACGAAAGGATACGAAAGCTTTCATCAAAGACCAGGGTATCACCGATGGTGTATTGAACACGTTGTTCAAAAACACCAAAGAAAAAGATGACGTCAACACCGTCAAATTGTCCAAGATCAATTTCCGCGAATTGAGGGAAATCAAAGACATCGAAGGGCAATACAAACTTTCCGCGAAATGCAAAGTCATGCAATATGGTGCACCTGCCTACCCCATCGTCAGCGATCATCGTGACCGCGACATGGAACCGATCTCTTTGGTCCCTAGCCATGAAACGATCAACCAAATCTATACCAAAAATGGTGATGGATCGTACACCTACAATCAATACAATGAAGAAACGGGTGAAGTGCTTGATCCAACCTTGATTCGCTCGAACGATTTGGTCAAAATGTGCTTTCGTCCTAAATTTTACAAATCTTCAAACAATATTGGATTTACCACCGAGTTGAAAGAAGTCATTCTCATTGCTCGCCCTCCAAACAATAAAAAACGAGCAAAAACCAGCTCTTACAATTCGGGAAGCACGCAATCGGAATTGAACGAATACTTCTAACTGCGCAAACAGGGAACGCGCAACGCACATCCAAAGGCATACTATTCACGTAACCTCATTTATGGAATAAAATACAACCAATGGCCTGTATCTTTTTCCTTTTCATTTCTCACTGCATGTTCATTTTTGGTAAACGATGCATCGTAGCAACGTTTATACTCTTCGTACTGCACTTTGGATATGCTCTTTGTCGATGGAAACGTATCGACGCAACGACATCGCACCCCGCAAGGGACTAGCGCGATGTACTTCACCGTGTGCTTGAGTTGTAAAAATAACATTTATAATAATATAGCCTATAGATATATACATTATATTTTATATTCTAGATTTTAAAACTTTAACTTTGCCATCAACAAGGTAACGGCTTTTCCCATACCCTCAGCTGTAGACCTTGGCATCGCAATGCCAAACATTTCCGCGAGCTCCGTTTTTGCTTCTTCTTCCTCTTTTGGACTTAAAACCTTAAAAAAAAGATCGTGTACATACTCTAAGTAATCATGAAATGCATTGCTTGCAAATTTAGTTGTTCGATTTGTTGGTACCTTTTTTTTATCATTACGGTTCTTTGTCTCCTTTTCTTTCTTTATTGTATTAAAAATAACATTCAATCTCTCGCAATTCGTTTTCAAATACGTTTCGAACGTCGGCCACGTATGATCATTGGTACGTCTATCCTTTATAAAATGCACGTAACAAATGGCCATTTCTTGTTTAAACGAGTCGTTTTTGTCCTTATTTTTGCGAAATCTCCTCTTGGTTATTGTGAAAGATCTTTGTAGTGCCTTCAGAAAATTTCGTTGACTATCCTTTTCACAATTTTTAATCATGCGTCCTATTTGTTGGACCCAACTGTTGACAGAATTATAATCCCTCCTCCAGTTGCTCCAACGTTTTATTTCTTCATCTATATTTTTGTTGTTGTGTTTGACTTGAAATATATATACAATTTTTGGTTCTTTTGCACTGGCCCTCTTTGTTTCTTTTTGCTTTACGTCAGCAATAGTCATTACTTGCGGCACCACTTTCCCGTTGTGTTTAGGGTAAAACAGTGTATCGTAATTCTTGGATAGGTCATTCCAATTAATTGACGTAAGTTTGTTTCGGGGTCGTTTTGGTTGTCGTTGGCTTGTAGGACGTTTTTTTGATGTTCTCTTTTTCTTGGTTGTTGCTTTTTTCTTTGG
>Ga0315315_10001645_pt1 | contig 20559 bp, 17 predicted proteins | sample M140m3416metaG_FD_203699 | JGI IMG/M metagenome (GOLD analysis project Ga0315315, IMG submission 203699) | Ammonia-oxidizing marine archaeal communities from Monterey Bay, California, United States - M1 40m 3416 | ecosystem: Environmental > Aquatic > Marine > Intertidal zone | place: USA...
AGTTGTTATGCTACTGATGTGGTAATAACGACTCTGCGAACCTACCTCGATGAGGTTTGGAAAACATGCGAGAAGGTAAGCACAACTGCCGATCCTGAAACCGTACGCCGCCTACGGGTGACAGCGAAGCGCACATCTGTCGCGTTGTCAATCTTTTCACCACTGTTATCTAAAAAACTTGTTGCCTCCTTCAAGCAAAGCCTTCGCAGCCTGCGACAAACCGCCGGAGCTACGCGAGACTACGACGTGTTGTCTGAACGATTACAATTACACCTACCCCCGGAGAGTAGCTCAAGCAGCATTCAAAGATCATCACTAAGCCAACTTTTACAGTTCGTCGCGATTAAACAGACTGTAAATAGAGCATCTATTATGAGTGTTCGATCACAACTCCTGCTATGGGGATGGCAGTCTCGATCAGATGATATTACCGCCTCTACACAACAGAATAAAAAACTTTATAAGGCTTTCGTACAGCATCGACTTAAGAAATCTTGTGCACAATTTTCAGTCATTGCAAAATCTCACAAGAAAAAACCTGAACAACTTCACCAGCTCAGAATTGCTGGGAAAAATCTTCGCTACGCCCTTGAACTTCTTCCTAAAAAAGATTTAAGCAAACCACTCGAAACGTGTCAGAAAATTCTTCGCAAAATGCAGAAAAAAGTTGGTGATTTCACTGACCATACGGCTGCTGCAGAGATTTTAAAACAATTTTCGAAAGAACCAATGGCTGACGACATGTTATATGTAATTAATACGATGCAACGGGAAGAAAACACGTTGGCAAACATTTCACGCCACGGGTTTTTTGATTGGTGGACCAAAAATCGCTGCCGATTGATGTGCAAAAAATTGAACAAGGTTTTTAAAAATGACTAAACAAAAAACGCCGAAGCCAGGGAAGAACTCTACCGGACCAAAAATACTTCACTCAACAGGTGCTCAAATCACCATGGGCATTGGTGCAGCAGTACTCCTTTGGTTTTGTTGCCGAATTGCCCTACCAACAAAAAAAAGCTCACCTCCAGGGCAAAACATTGCACCCGTTAAAGACAATACACCTCAAACACAAGCTTCTACAGTTGCCTTTAAAAAGACAAAGGTTGCAAGTAACCCAGCCCCAGGAAAGCCTCCCGATGAAATGGTTTGGATTCCCGGAGGCACATTTTCAATAGGGTGCCTAGATCCTCGTGGAATTCCGCATGGTGGTGACAAGCCAATGACTGATGCTCGTCCGATTCATTCAGTTACTGTCGATGGTTTTTGGATCGATACCACGGAAGTCACAAATCAACAATTTAGTACGTTCGTTGAGGCGACTAACTATGTAACCATTGCAGAAATCCCACCTCGACCCGAAGACTTTCCAGGAGCACCACCCGAAAACCTTGTCGCCGGTTCAATCGTTTTCACGCCACCAGATCAACCAGTTCCTTTGTCAAATCATCTTCAGTGGTGGGCATATGTTCCAGGTGCAAATTGGCGTCATCCGCTTGGTCCAGAGTCAACGATAATTGACAAATTAGATTATCCAGTCGTTCATATCGCTTTCGAAGATGCTGTTGCTTACGCTGACTGGGCGGGAAAGCGACTACCCACCGAAGCTGAGTGGGAATTTGCCTCGCGAGGAGGTCTGACAGGAAATATGTACCCGTGGGGTGAGGAATTTTGTCCGAATGGAAAGTGGATGGCAAATACATGGCAGGGTCAATTTCCAGTACAAAACACTGCCGAGGACGGCTTTGTAGGTATCGCACCGGTTCGACAATACTCCCCAAACGCATATGGATTGTTTGACGTATCTGGCAATGTCTGGGAGTGGTGTGCTGATTGGTATCGGCCGGACACCTATCAAAAGCAACGAAATGAGGAATTACCCTCAGTGAATCCATCTGGACCAGACACAAGTTTTGATCCTCAAGAGCCTGGTATAGCAAAACGTATTCAGCGGGGAGGGTCTTTCCTTTGCACCGCACAGTACTGTTCGCGTTATATCCTCGGTACCCGAGGAAAAGGAGAGGTGTCAAGCGGGTGTAATCACGTAGGATTTCGCTGTGTTCAGGACACTCAATAAACAAAGCTTTTCAAAAGTACAATCCGTGCGGTCATGTTGTTTTATTACGTTTTTGCAATACGTCTTTAAGTTCTTGTAGAGGTAGAGTGTTCACCACATCTCTTGCTTCCAAGCCTGCCCTTCGTGCCTGTAGTATTCCACATCGCATCACATCGAGTCCTGCAGTTGAGTGAGCATCTGTTGATATAGCTAACTTGACTCCTGCCTCTTTCGCTGCAGCAGCGAAACGGTCATCCAGATCCAATCGCCACGGATTAGCATTGATCTCAAGGCACGTCACATGGTCTGCAGCTGCAGCTATAATGCGTTGTAAATCAACTTTATAAGGAGGGCGCCGATTTATGAGACGACCTGTTGGATGACCAATACAGCTAACATACGGATTACAAACAGCATCCAATAGGCGTCCAGTAATTTGTTCCTGAGACTGCTGCTGGCCGTAATGCAAGCTCGCAACAACCCAATCTGCATGTGAAAGAACCTCGTCAGTTAAATCGAGCCCTCCTTTCTCCAAAATATCAACCTCGATTCCTTTCAAAACAACCAAGGAATTTGTTTCCTCTGAAGCTAACGATTCATTGAATCGATCAATTGCTTCCCACTGCTCATAAAGCCTTGTAGCATCGAGGCCTCTTGCCATAGTCACTCGTTTACTATGGTCAGTAATCGCGATATACCTCAATCCACGATCAATGGCAGCAGTTACCATCTCAAGAAGCGTCGCTTCCCCGTCTGTGGCAGTGGTATGCATATGCAAATCACCACAGATATCTTGAAGTGTTATAAGTTTTGGAACCTGATTATTTTCTGCAAGTTCAAATTCACCGTGATTTTCTCGAAGTTCAGGTGGAATCCATTCAAGTCCCACAGCTTTGTAAACTTCTTTTTCACTTTGACCTGCGATTATCTTTGCACCAGACTGATCGAGTTGGCTTACGCCATATTCATTAATGGAAAGCCCCAGTTTTTTAGCCCGACTTCGTAGTCGAACATTGTGCTCCTTTGATCCTGTAAAATATTGCCAAGCAGCACCAAAAGATTTCTTTTCCACGACGCGCATATCGACCTGAACCCCGCGTGGGCCACGAATACTTGTTTTGGTATCCCCTCGAACCATTACATGATCTGCGTGCTCCCAAGCCACGAAGTGATTCATGACTTCACTTGGCTGATGGCTTTCAACAAGGAGATCAATATCTCCGACTGTCTCCTTACCTCTTCGCCAGCTACCCGCAGCCTCGACTTGCTGAACCACCCGACACTCTTTCATCCACTCAATCAAAAGATGAACAATCTGATCTGCTTCATTCCAAAGAAGTCTTGAATTGTCAGGATTTTTAGCAAATGCAATGTTCGAAAGAATTGTTGACTCAGTTTTCTTACCAAACCCTTTGAGCAGACTCACTCTGCCCTCTTGGCAAGCTTTTTCCAAGTCATCCAACGACTCTAATTCAATCGCTGCCATCAAAAGCTTTACCTTCTTTGGGCCAAGTCCAGGTACCCGCATAAGGTCAAAAACAACTTGCGGCACCTCCTCTTCCAACTGCTTAAGCATTGGTAATTGGCCGCTAGCCAACAGCGTTTCCAGTTTCTGAGCAAGATCTTTACCTATACCGTCAAGGTCCTGAAAAGATCGGTCAGGTGCATCTCGTATTGTTGTAAGTGGCTCAACTATCCCCTCCACTAACCGAGAAGCATTTCTATACGCACGAACACGGAATACATTGCTTCCCTGATACTCTAAAAGATCGGCCACATGGTCAAAAATTAGAGCAATCTCGGCATTTGTCACGGCAGAAACTTATTGAGCGGTTGTGGGGAGTGCTGCAGTCGGGTACGTCGGCTGCCATCCCTGAGCATACGTTCCAGAAGGTACTTTCGTGAATGCAGGTTGCCAAGAATTTTGCCTATTCAATACGTGTGCCTGTTTTGGCATTATTTGACCCGCAGGCTTCCAAGACGTCGTGTGGCCAGTCGGCTCTAAAAGCTTTGGGAAGGCTCGAGTAGTTGTCGTTGGACCAGTACCCGGGAGCACTGGCATATCACTATTACCCCGCAGTGGGGTCCCGTACGACCTTCGACTATTACTCGTCGAACTGCTTGTTGCGGGCGGTATCGGCCGTAATGATGGTGACGGAACTATTGTCGCTGGATTTCCTGGCTGTATCTGATTTGACTGTCCATACCCTGTGTCTGTCGATGTATCTGGGGTACTAAACATTCCTGACTCGGTATTCAGAGAAGGTTGACTAGATCTATCTCGTGATAATTCGGGTATCGGCTTGAGTGATGGGGCTGGTGTCAATGCAGGAGCATTCATTGGTTGCGCCTGAGGAGAATTTGACTGCGTCGGTGCGTAGTTTCCACTCTGAGGAACAATTTGTTGCTGATACGTACTGCTAGGTGTGGATGGGGGCAACATTGGCTGTTGAGTCGGTACTGATGGTGACGCCGCCGTTCCGGCAGCCCCCCAAGCCTGAGGAGTCGTTTGTGATGGTGTTGCAAAAGGACTTGTTGCCACGCCAGCAGGCCCTGGAATAGTTCCTGCTACGCCAGGAGCACCCGCTCCGGGCTGAACCTGAACATATTTTGTTGTATAGACAGCTCTGTACTGTGTAACTGGAACACTTACTTGCTTTTGGACATAGTTTGTAACCTGCTCCATACATTCAACGGCACAACCCGTACATGGATCAATCTCACATGAAGGTCGGTAGCATGTGACGGGTACACATTGATATTTCGTCTGATAGGTTGTTTCTGGGACATAGCTAACCTGTTGAACAGGGACCATTACAGGTTGCGGCGGTGGTGCTACGACAGCTGGTGCCATAACAGCTGGTGCTACTATAGGGGTCACCGGCGGTGGTGCTGGAACGGGTGCAACGGCGTATGCTGGAACCGCTGTCTTAAAACAACCACAACCGGAAAAAAGACCCGAGAGACAACACTGTGCCCGAACGGCAGGTTGGTTACCAATCACAATTCCGATGAAAAAAAATACTGTAATTAAAATACGCGGCGAACGCATCACACTCTCCTTTTGTCAGGCGTGACAGGCTGGGCGAATAACCCACTGATCCTGCCAACACTCTTAACCTAGGTTGCGTTCGTGAGCCGCCACTCCATAAAAACATTGTTTTCTTTCCCAAATATTTCTCTCGACCACCGTATATTTGATACCACCGTTTTTATTGATACAAAAAGACAACTTTACCTGTGGTCCAACCACCACTACGAGAAATCTATTACATCTTTCTCATATGGAGTTTTGTCCGCAAATGACTTTCGTAATGGTCATAAAGTTCAAAAAAAGACTCTCTTAAGTTACCCGAGTTCCGGTTAAAAACATCTTGAAGCATTTGCTTACTAAAGTTGATAGTCTCCGTTCTAGAGCATTTTGTCATCAACTCTTGGACAAGTTTGTCGAATGTTTTGAAACGTGTTTTAGTGTTCACTAATACCGGCCACGTGCACCACCAAGGTCTCTCATGCACCGTCACAACAACACTAATACCACGCAAATCCGCAATTAAACAGAGAAACCATCCAAAAAAGCTGAGCATCTCAAAGCTATCAACGCACACAAAGTCACACCTTGGACTTACATGGACAAACAGCCTTATGGCACGCATTACGTCAATCCATGAACGGCATCGCAGATAACAAACCTCGTGGCCCTGTACTCGCGCTACAGAACAAAAATGCATTAAAAATGTCGATTTCCCACTACCGTGTGGTCCAGCAATAACTACTCTATTACCGAAACCATTTAGGCTTTTAAGCAGAGCACTTGGAGATGTCGTCGTTGAGTGCCAGGGTATTACACCCGGCCGAATAAAACGTGTCGAAAATGGATTGTGGATTAGTACCGTACTCATCTATCACCCTATTTTTTCAGACAGCTGTGCTAATGGTACATTTCCTAGAAAAAAAATATGTTCTGAGACAAAGTCCCTGCCGCTTCGAAAAAAAATACGAATACGAACACACCAACGAATTTTGACAATTATTCCCTCGTAGGATAGAGGACTATGGGGCAAATCTATCGCAAGCGCCCCTGTCAGCTGTGCTGTATTTATCGATTTTGGCAATATTTTCGTGCCGTCGTTGCGCTTATTAATTTGTATTCGCTCAAAGAAGACAACACCGAAATCTTCCTCACCTTTTCCTTCTGTATACCAAACAACTGATCGTTCAATGGTAGCGACGCTGCATGACTCTACACCCTCTACGACGTAGTGAATCCGGAGTGGATCCGATCCACTGTACTGAATATTTTCATGATTAAATACAACACTGATTCTTGGATTCTGCTGAATTTGATAAGAATCAAACATACTTTGCTCAATTCGGCTTAACTCTTTCATTGATATATTTTCTCTTGCATCTGAATTCGTATCACTTGTTCTCCCCATTACTCCCTTGGCCATCTACTGGGAACACCACAACTGGGAAAACTCTTTCGAATGCTGGCCAACGCTTCGGAACCCCACGTAGCACAAGCCGCCAACTCACTGCATTATGGGTCGAATGAAATGAATGCATTGCTTTGCTTGGTAATTGTAATTGCTCCTCTGCCTCAAATGGTGTGCCTGGCAGTGGTTCAATATCATTCCAACGACGAATTAAAAATTGCCAGACAATCTGTCGTTCGGTCCTTACATCAGTACCTTGACGAAAGGTTGCCTGTTCCTCCAACTCAAGAAAAAGTTCTAATTTCCTAAATGAAGCTGATCCAGCTTGTGAAAGAAGAACTTGATAATTACTTCCAGGACAAAGAGGATGACCTGAGATTTCGACATGAGTTGGACCTACAGCAGTCACAAAAAAAAGCTGTCGACAAAAAAGACCTATTGAGGCCACCCCCACAACAACAAATGGTGCGAGTAGTCCCAAAAGCCACAAGTCTGCTCGCCCTCCAACTACATCGAACCCGACATTCACAGCTAACAAAACAACAACAACATTCCATAGTCCAGAGAAAAGTCCTGCTCCTATTAAAGACCAAAGTTCGGGGCTCTCCGTCGGCAATCGAAACCGTAACATCATGCCCGGAGAATTAACAAGATTATCGCATGCCGGTATTGTTGGAAAACCAACAGATTCTGGCAATGGACTGGCGAACGTTTCGAGAAGCCGACCGAATTGTGCAGCCTGACGCTCTTCGGAGCGGCCCCAGGCTTTTAAGGAATGAAGCAAACCGGTTGCGCCAAAAGTAACGAGCGCACCAGGAAGCAAAAGTGTCAGTAGCCAAAGCCACCAACTATAACCTCGCTTAAGCACGACTGTTTCATTGTCACCTGGGTCATACCAACAACGCACATAACCACCAAGTTCCCAATTATCTAATTGATGAACCGCAACATCTCTTGTCTCATGAGTCTCCGAAGAATGCACTGTGTTCCAAGACTCTACTTCCTCTCCATCAACGTCATATTGCACCAATAGTGCTGGTCGCCATGAATACTTTGCTCCTCCGAAAACATCCCGAAGGGTATGTCTCGCTAATCCTTTTCCGATAAGCCGGCCATCTACTCCGATAAACTGGTTATTAATCCTCCACTCCGGTACAGCAATACCAGCAAGCATCAATACCCCGATTATAAGTCCAGCTACGAACAAGACTGCGTGATAGATTCCTTCGCCCAGTGAGCCCCACGCAGGCAAGCCGGTTCGTCGATTACCACGCTTCTTATTGAAGAATGTCGGCAGCCTCACGAATAGTTCTCCGGGCGGCCAGAGATGTGAATCAAACGAACACACTCTCTTTTTATAATTCGGGCACGAAGGACGGTCATAGCAATCCTCCATACGTATGAAGTGTCAGACCTGACCTCATAAACCGCCCCAACATTTGGTTGAGACTCAACTTTCAAGGCGTGCTTGAGACTGTACCACTTCGAGTTACAACGATATCGTCGCCGGACTGCTGCTTTCGAAAAAAACCAATTTTTTCAAGTGATTTATAAACTTCTTCAAGAGTCTTTTCACCGAAATTCGAAATACTCAACAAGTCTGCTCGAGTACAGTTCAAAAGATCATGAACTGTAAAAATGCCTTTTTCTTCAAGGCAATTTGTTGTCCGAACAGACAATCCAATTTCAGCAGTGCTCATCTCCAATTTTTCAGAGAGTTCATCTGATTGCGTCAAGCTTTTATACGGAATGCGAGGCATGGGGTCCCTCCCGTGCATTTAATTTTTGTCATGACTCAGGCCTGACGAACTAATGGCCTGAAAGTCTATCTAGTAAGTCTGAGGCGTTATCCTACATGCTAACGCACCGTCATGTTGTAAAAAGTTCATATCTTTTCAACAACCCGACGGTCTACTGAATATAATCAATTTAAATGTATTTCGACTACTCCCTCTGCGTAGTCAACTTTGTGAATTTATGACAGTGGGCTTGAAACTCCTGCCAGAGCCTTTTTTATACGGGTAGTGATACCAGGCATGCAGCAAATTTCACTTGATTCGCTTAATCCGAGCCAGCGCGAAGCTGCTATGCATGTGGAAGGGCCTCTTCTCGTGCTAGCAGGACCTGGCAGTGGGAAAACACGGGTAGTCACTCATCGGGTGGCCCACCTTATTACACAAGGTGTTCCCGCACATCAGATTGTTGCTTTAACTTTTACAAATAAAGCCGCTGATGAAATGAGAAAAAGGGTCACTGAGCTAGTTGGTCCACAACCAATTGAAATGGGGACGTTCCACCGTTTTTCTGCACGTCTACTGAGAGCACACGCTCGCCTCTGTGGCCTTACAAGCGACTATTCCATTTTAGATACCGATGATTCACAAGCAGTGCTTCGACGAGCGGCAAAAAAACTAGGACTTTCACTGAAACACACCCCGCTAGGAAAATTGGCATCTACGATCAGCCGCGCAAAAAATGACCTTGTTACACCCGATCAATTCGAGCCTCGTTGGGGTCGCCCAGCTGACGATATTGTTGTCAAGATATGGCCGGTTTATCAAGAAATGCTTCTTGATTCAAATTCCGTGGACTTTGATGATTTGCTCGTGCACTCCGCTAGATTATTACTTGATAACCCAGACCTAAGACGACAACTCGATGCCCGTCATCGCTGGATTTTGGTCGACGAATACCAAGACACAAATGCCGTGCAATACTGTCTCCTTCGCGGTCTTTCACTCGATCATCAGCACCTAGCCGTAACTGGTGACCCTGATCAAGCAATCTATGGCTGGCGTGGCGCGAGTATTCGGAACATACTTGAATTTGAGCGAGACTATACCGATGCTCGTGTCGTAACGCTTGAGCAAAACTATCGTAGTAGTTCCAACATCCTTGCCGCTGCCGACCGTGTTATTTCAAACAACAGTCGCCGAAAACAAAAACAGCTCAGAACTGATGCTGCTGAGGGAGAGCCCCTCCGGATTTTTCTTGATAGCACAAGCCATGAAGAAGCTGAGCGCATTGCAACTGAAATTGCTGATGCTATTCGTACTGGCAACCGGCAGCCAAAAGATTTCTGTATTCTTTTTCGGACAAATGCACTTTCTCGTTCCATGGAAGTAGCGTTACGAAATCATCAAGTTCCATATCAACTTGTTCGTGGACTTGAATTCTTTAAAAGACGAGAAGTTCGCGATATTGTTGCCTGGCTTAGGCTTTTGAAAAACCCACGGGATGATGAAGCTTTTCTACGAATTGTGAATGTGCCGCCACGAGGGATTGGAAAGCAATCCCTCGATCGCCTCGCCGCATGGGCAGAACAACAACATGTGCCCCGACTCGATGCTACTCGCCATGCCGCGAAGGTGCCTGCACTCACCCGCCGGGCTGTACGAGCATATGAAAAATTTGGACTTCTTTTTCAGGCCATACAAGCCGTCCAACAAGAGTCAAACGGTGCTGTTGCACCACTTGTTGAAGCCATTCTGGAGAAAACCGGCTATCGAGATTTGCTTGCCGCTGAAAAAGATGAAGAAGGGGATGAGCGTCTTGCCAATGTTGAAGAACTTGTCACTGCGGCAAGGCAAGTCGACGAGTCATTTAAAGCTGTCTTGCCTGATGATGATCCACTCAGCCAATTTCTTGAACAGACCGCTCTCGTTGCAGATACAGACATCTGGGATCCAACTGGGGACCAAGTCGCACTGATGACCTTTCATGCATGCAAAGGTTTAGAGTTTCCGATTGTCTATATGATCGCTTTAGAAGATGGAATCCTTCCCCATGAAAGAAGTCTTAATGATAGCGATCAACTCGAAGAGGAGCGGCGACTTGTCTTTGTCGGAATTACACGAGGGCAACAAGAAGTTCACGTAAGTGCATCAAGAATCCGAGACTATCGTGGCAGTAGAAGAATTTCAGCACCAAGTGTATTTCTCACTGAGATGATGGGGGAAGAATCTTTCCTATGCGGACCCGAAGCCCCATCAATGAGAGACATATCTGATTACGAACATAACCAAGACGAAAACTACGTTTCAGATGATACATTCGCCGATTATTTTTCTTCTACTGAAACAAATGATTCCGATAATCATCTCATTGAATCCTTTCACACCAAACGAACGCACGAGCAAACCCGTTCGGATGGACTAGTTTTAGAAATGGACTCTGATTTCATTCAGGCAGAAGATCATGAAAAAAGCCAACCAATACCATTCAAAAAACCCAAGGCGTCATTGAGGCCGCATCAATCTCCTGCGATTAGTACCGCAAACAAACTCAATCAAAGAAAAGAAAAAGAAGTCTCGTTCAGTGTCGGGGATACGGTATTCCATGAGGATCATGGCGAAGGTGTGGTCGAAAAAGTCGGTGGCCTGGGACCGCGAGCAATCGGTGTCGTACGCTTCCAGGGTGCGGATCGAACAAGAAGTTTCGTTCTTGTTCACGGTGCTTTGAAGAAGCTCTAGTGGTGGCCTGAGTTAAATTCATGGCACTCAAAAGAAGTACTACACGCTTCCGAAAAAACATCAAACCACTACTAAAAATAACACGGCTGCCGCTGCTGCTAAATCGATGAGACATACTGATGACAACTGACCACTCAGAATCCTAGATAGACCGGGAACACAAGTTTTTATACTCTGTTGCGCATACACGTGATGACTATCCGTTCACATATTGAAACAGACATCGCTGCCCATCCGTAAACCACCTCAATGATGGCAAGCGATTGAGGTGTATACGCTCCGGTAGAACTGAGACTTCTTAAGACAAATTCAAGACATCCACCCTAGGCAAAACTACATAGGCTAACCAAGCCCACTTCCGTCCTATTCATAAGAGTCATTCTTTTACTGTCCATTACATTCTCACCTGTTTGTCCCAAACTTACAGACTGCAATCAAGTAAAAATAAGACCCGGGAAAACAATCTGATCAATGACACTGACCACCATATTACAGGAACTCAATTTCGATCCCATTTGATGATTGACCACGTTAGTAGAATGGTCGGGCAGGTCATATGGAATGCAAAGAAGACAAAAAGGTGAATGATTGGCTGCAACGTCAAACCATCAACGCCCTTCACAAAGAGTGGCTCGTAATATTGTTCCCGAGAAACACGTTGGCACCTCCAAAAAGTAACTCAAAAATGAACACTGACCCCTCAACGATTGCTTAGAAGCCGTCTATCACCAAACACTTACTTGGCATTGCAGCAATTCAATCTCGACACCGACCATGTAACCAAAGCCATCCCAAAACTGGGTCATTATCACGGCAACGAATCGTCTGATTGCAGTGATAACTGCCGAATACAATGGATTTACTAACAGGAATACGGCACGCAAGGACATTTAGAAAACTTCCACCGTTGGCAACAAAGATGAAAAGCAAAATACCAAATTTCAAATTTCCTACCGTGCTAGGCAAATAATACACATGCGACATTTCTCCGATCGTGATTTTTGATCTCAAATCACTTATTTCATTGATAGCGGTATTTCAATCCGACTCGACATTAATACACAGATACAGTACCACCGTTTATGATCAAACGTTTCAACGTAGAATAATTTCGCTTAAATCTGACAAAACCTTCTCTTTAACCATTATTTTTCATCTGATGTCGACGACCTTACAACATAAATCACCGTCGACCCTAGAAGACCATGAGTCTACCTATCACTTAAAGAAAAAAAACCGTCGAAACCCCTGGATTGGCGTAAGTCTCCGAATACTTGCAACGCTAATCCTGATGGTCTTTGTCCTTCAGCAAGTAGAATGGGAGTCTCTGGTACAACGCTTAAAGTCTCTCGAATGGCAGTGGTTTGCAGCTGCTCAGGCTGTCGCTATCGCAATCCAGATTGTTGCTGGTGTTCGCTGGTCATCACTTGCACGACCTATTGGGTTTCTACATTCCACCAGTTTTTTTATCTGGCGTTTTTTCGAAGGAGTCTTCTTCAATCTTTGCCTTCCCTCATCAATTGGTGGTGATGTCGTCAAAGCATATCGACTCTCAAATACAAATCGTGGCCGCCTGCTCGCGGGCTGTACAATACTCGCTGATCGTCTCGCTGGCGTCTCTGCACTCGGGGTATTAGCTGGCTCAGCGATTCTATCACTAGAGCTAAACCTTTCCCCAACCTCTACAATTGCCGTGGCAGCAATTCTATTTGTGAGCGTACTTCTTGGATTCCGATTAACTATTGGTAATCTCAATCGCTTTCTTGACTTACTTCCAGCGACTCACAAACTTCGCCAGTTTCTGGCTCAACTCCTTCCATACCAAGTGCGTCCAAGTCTTATGGGAAGAGCCGTAGCCTGGAGTCTGATTGTCCAGGTTGGTGCATCAGTTTCTGTTGCATTAATGGCGCGCGGCATCGGCGTCACACTTGGCCTGGGCGTTTGGTTCTCGGTTGTTCCATTAATTGCTTTGGCAATTGTTCTTCCTATTAGCATTAACGGCGTAGGAATTCGGGAGGGAGGAATGGCGCTCTTACTCAGTCGCTGGGGTGTTGCCGGAGAACAGGCTGTTGCCATTGGACTCCTCTGGTTTTTGACAACAATTGGAACCGGACTCATTGGAGGACTTCTCTTCCTGCTCGACAGACAGACATCTGGGAGCATGGAAACAGAAGAAGCCTTAGGAACGCTGCCAATAATCAGCTCGAAATAGGGCTGCTATTGTTTTTGCATCCTCAATCATACCGTTGTGACACATTGCTATAGCTTCACTCAATTGCATGATTCGTGGCTCGATGTACTCGTTTGGCTCAAGTGCTTGATGTCCACTGCGTAAGCCTTTTGCAACAAAAAGATGCATTCTTTCATGAAGAATACCGGGTGACATCCAAAGTTCACCAAGGCTCTGTAAGAAATCACACTGATAACCAGTTTCTTCTCCAAGTTCCCGAATTGCAGCAGCCTGCAATGACTCTGTGCGGTCCAGTGTACCCGCCGGAATTTCAATCAGCGTTCGGCCAACAGCTGGTCGAAAAACGTCTATGAGACAAACTTGCTCATCATCGACAAATGGAACAATGGCAACGCTACCAGGATGCTCGATAATGTCCTTTGATCGTGAAATTCCGTCACGACATTGTTCTACTAGCCTTACGACTTGAAACCGCTGTGACTCAAAAAGCTGCTCCCCAGGAATATTTTGCATTGTATTATTACTCTAGATTTTACGTTGCGAAGGTATCAAGGAGGGTTGAAGACACCACGGTCGTTCTTCTTCCAGCTACAGTGAGATTCTCCTCAGAATGCAGCGATTTAAGAGGAACAATAGCCATAACAAGTGCGCTATCATGCTTCCTAAAGTGACCGACTGATGTCACATGTGATACGAAATCGCCTCGGCTTGCCACATTGTCACCTACTACCACTAACTCCCCTTGTTCCACCTCAAGAACCACGAGTCGCCGATTCACATGTCCGAGTGCATCCAGTCGAGCAACCGTTTCTTGCCCAAGATAGCACCCTTTCGTGAAACTAATTGCTCGTTCATTCAAACCAACTTCTTGGGGAAGTGTCTTCTCTGGGATATCGCTTGCCAACGGCCATCCTCGCTGAAGTCTTGCGTAAGTAATAATTTCATCAGCAACGTTGTGTAAGGCATTCGCTTTAAGAGAGTCTTCAAGCACACTTTTTCTCTCTTCTGACACCATGAGTAAAAAATCTCTTGAAGATACCCAGTCAACTGCCATTAATGTTGCTCGGGTTGTTCTTGTTGAAAACAAATTACTGTCAGCTTTTTCTGGAAACTGCTGATACAGGTTGATTGGTATTGATATTTCAAAGTATTTTTCCAGCCACTTTTCGGCACTACCAGACATCAGTACTGAATGAAATTTCTCTTGCGTCTGGTGAATAGTGAGCTTTTCTTGTATGTGGTACCGGCCAAGATGGCCAGCTATATTTTTGCCTCGACCCCGTGCAACAAAAACTCGAATCTTGTCGGGATTTCGAAGCACAAAAGCGATATCAAGTATCCAACCTCGTGCGTCACAGAAAAACGTATCACACCCTTCGTTTACTTTTAAGCCCTTGATATCGGCAGTGATAAAGTTGCTGATGAATTGGCTAGCATCTAGACCATCCACTACAACCTCATCAAATTGAATCAGTGTCGATGAGTAGTGGTCTGGAAGTGAGAAATTTTGATTCCAAATTACGGACATGCCCTACTACTCCATGACGTTTACTAACTGGAATCACGAATACACTGTTTCAGTAACAAATTGTCTCGATTTTAATCGAAAAACCAGTGAAATATCCCGATCTTTAAAACTATTTATTTTTAACCGAACGTTTCCCTAAACCTTTGCGTAATAAGGGAAATGATGGTTTGGGTTGTTCCAAAAAAAAGTTTACGGACAAATTCGTCTTCGAACCTTTCCTTTTGGAGAAATGGGTTATAGTATCTTACTAGCCGGGCATGCGGGCAAGGCATGGTCCGATCTAGTAAGCAAAAACGTCACAATTTCTTCTTCTCGCTCACGACTTTCCTGAATGTTCGCATTTTTGGAATGGCTTGAAATCGTAAGCGAACTATGAAGCCAATGTGTCGGTGTTCAACCTAATTCATTTTCATCAGCGAAATTTTGGGTTTGCTTACGAGGAGAAAAATGCAATGGCTACGGTACCCTATCGACTCGAGAGTCAGGAAGACTTCGATAACCAAGATTCTGTTTACCCAGATCCATTGGCTCTTGTAGATTCCCCATACTCAGACGCAGCACGAGCTGAAGCCGATTCCAGGTGTATCGCTGTTGAGGATGTTTCTCAAGTAGAGGTTCCTCGACAGAAAATCCAAATTACCAAAACAAAAAATGGGCATCAAAAACAATTCCATAAAATTTCTGAGGTGCGGCAGCGACAAGGTGTCACTTTACGAAACGTTGCCCGCCGGCTCGGCATAGAAATGGCTGTCGTTCGTAAGCAAGAACAAGCTAACAGTGATCTTCGAGTTTCTGATCTATTGAGGTGGCAAAAAGTTCTTGATGTCCCTCTCGCTGAACTTTTAGAAGATGGTGAGGACCAGCTTTCTGGGCCCGTTCTGGCGCGATCAAGGATGGTAAAACTCATGAAGACAGCGGCAGCTATTCGTGAACAAGTTGGAATGGGTGCAGGTAGTCAACTTGTGACGCAATTAATTGGCCAAATTCTCGAGATGATGCCCGAGTTGGAAGATATTACTCCGTGGCATACCGTCGGACAGCGTCGAACGCTCGATGACGTTGGTCGTGCTGCTAGAAATACAATGCCCGACGATTTATTTGGGCGGTAGACCATATCTGGCAATCTCGAAAGGGCGATTCCAAAAGCAAAGACAGTGCAGAAAAGAAAGACAGTGCAAACTTTCATTTCATGGAAAATCTTCAATATTTTGATGACGTGACCTGAACGAAGATACATGTTGATCTATACCCAGGTGAAAATCTGGATACAGGCCACTCTGAATACAAGGAATTACTCATCTTTGATCGCCAGCATGAGGTAACTGGTGATGACTTTTACAACATAACGCCCGCATTGAGATCCGTATGCTTCTAAAAAGGATTGACCGAATGAAACGCTCACAGTCATTACTGATTTTATTCCGAAGAAGGCAAAGAATCTCCTGCTGCACATCCTGATCGGGTGACACCAAGTATCGCCAATCCAAAAAAACTATAAAGCACAGAAGTAAGGACTGCCCAAGCGATAACAGCTAACCAGAAATAATCACGAAGCCACACCCGTAGGGGAGGCTCGGAACTCTTAGGAACCTTATGCTGAACAGGTCCACTGCGGTCTGACTGTTTCTCCATATCAGCCCGAAATTGATCCCATTCAGCCTGTATGTTTGGGCTATCAAGATCAGCCAACCAAGACCCACGAAGCGTCCACAAAGCATATGGCGGTAGTACCATAAGCAAAACCCACACAACTAATAAACTAATAGGTAGTGATCGACGCATCATTGAACCTTATTTTGTATCCTTGTGCGGAAATTTGTATTTTCACCCACGTCTTCTCCTACTTTCAAAACCTTTCAAATACCTTAGTCGACCTCATTCTACCTAAATCCTCTACTTGAACTCACCTACTTTTTCTCCGGAAATAAAATTCCTATCGTCATCGGTTTTGTTCGTTGCTAAATTTCAAAATAAGAGTATTTCATTCCGCCCTGTTTTTTTGATTATCGTGCTGCAATTTACATTTTTCCGTAAGGCTCACACGCAAGGTGCTTTCCTTGCGATAGCTCTCTCTGTCCTTCCTGTCTCTGCATTCGCTCAAAGTGGGTGGTTACCAACAAGTTGGTTCCCGCATGCAAAGACCGACTCTCGAACGATGTATCCACTCTCTGATCGTAGTGGCCCCTGGCTTGTTCTTGCAACGACGTTCCGTGGTGACGGTGCACGAAATGACGCACGAGATCTCGTGCAAGAATTACGATCAAAGTACAGGCTTACAGCTTACACGCATGAAAAAGAATTTGATTTTACGGGCGAACAACGTGGCCTTGGGCTTAACCCTGACGGATCACCAAAGAAAATGAAGTATGCCAACTCTACACAAGTTCTCGAAGTTGCTGTAATGGTTGGAGACTTTGCTTCCTGCAATGATTCCAGAGCACAAAAAACTCTTTCAAAAATCAAATCTCTACGACCACAGGCCCTCTTGGGTGATAAAGGAAAAAGTCGCGCATTCTCTGACTTCCGTCGCATGATTGGCCTCGATAAACAAGCCGCAAAAGCCCCCATGCGAATGGCTTTTATGATTCCTAATCCTCTCTTGCCCTCTGAATATTTTAGTCGGCCGCAACTTGATTCTTTTGTGATTGAAATGAACGCTGATGTCGATCATAGCCTGCTCGATTGCCCTGGTCGCTATAGCGTGCGTGTAGCAACATTCACTGGTGCCGGAAGTTTCGATCAAGGAGCAACGAATGCATCAAATGACGATGGGGCAGAGAGTCGACTCATAAAAGCTGCAGAAAACGCGCACCGACTTACAGAAGCATTACGAAAACAAGGCTGGCAGGCTTGGGAGTTTCACGATCGGGAATCGAGTGTCGTTTGTGTTGGGAGCCTTTCTCAGGTAACGGTTGGAAATCAAGGCGGACCTCAGCAACCACATCCTGAATTTATACGAATAAAAAATGGACTTGGTCCAGACCCTGAAAAGCTAGCCATGGGAACTATTCTTCCAAAGCGAGTTGATGGTATCCTTCTTGATGTCGATCCACGACCAATCGATGTGCCGCGTCTTCCTCTTGGACGACGTTAAATTCTTCTTACGGAGAAAACTCTTTTCTTCTGGAATACAAACGCTGATGAACTCCTCTTTGCCAACAACGCTTGTAATTGGCACAACGAACTTGGCAAAACAGCAAGAAATATCCGCTCTACTCGATCCATACAAAATCAAATGTAAATCGTTACGAGATTTTGCGTCTGCTGTCAGTGTTGCTGAGACTGGAAGTACCTTTGCTGAAAATGCGGCCTTGAAAGCTGTTCAGCAGGCGCAAGCGCTCAACCACTGGGTCTTAGCCGAGGACAGCGGGCTAGTTGTTGATGCGATTGAAGGTTCACCCGGCGTTTATTCAGCACGTTTTGCTGGCCCACAGGCCACTGATGCGGAGAATAACACACTTCTTATTGAAAGACTCGCTCACATACCTCTTGCTCGTCGTATCGCATACTATGCGTGCCATGCGACACTAGCCGCACCGGACGGAACAGTAAAAGCAACAGCTGACGGTCGTTGCTACGGTCATATTGCCAAGTCCGCCCGGGGCGAGAGCGGTTTCGGATATGACCCCTACTTCATTATTTCCGAATACCATCAAACATTTGGAGAACTATCACAAGCAGTGAAGAGTCTGATAAGTCACCGAGGCAGAGCTATGCGATCAATTATTCCAATTATCGTGAAATACCTGAAGCCGTAGCTTCAATTATGTTTCGACACTTCCCTCAAGGATTGCTTTCGTGCTGACCAATCCATCGTTGGATAATCTCAACAACACTTTGAGTACCATCCATTCGCCCAACCATCTTGGATAACGGAACTTTATATTGTTCGAGGTTATCAAGAAAGTTTTTTACCTGACATAAAGTGACCTGCTCGAGATACTCAAAATCACCACACTTCATATCTCGCAGAAAATAACTATTTATTGACTGCTCGCCGTGAGCCTTCTCCGGCAAGACAAACATTGGCTTTCCAAGATGTAACGCCTCTCCAATAAGTTGATTCCCGGCTGCAGACACCACAGCTCGGCAATGGGCAAGATCTTCTGCAAACTGATACTCATCGATTGGCTGGAAGGAGAGCTGTCCGATCGACGCTCTTTCGCCAAGGCCATACACCTTCACCGGGAGGCCACAATCAGCCAAGATCTCAATCATTGACCATGGAGTATGTCTACGGAGATAGCTCAAAATAAATCCGTCATCGCGAGGCACTTTCGAAATAATCTCATGACGAAGCAGAGGGCCTACTTGTTTAACGTGCTCCCACCCAGACCGAAGTTTTGGCCGAAAAAAAGCTGAGATGATTGTTTCCGAGGCTTCGCTAACATACATCCAAACGGCATTTCCTATAAACCAAGCATGCCACTGTAACAATTGTGGTAACGCGTCTAATTCATAGGCAAGTAGAAAGTGCTGGTGATCGACACTAATTAGAGGAATGCCGTAGCGTGCTGCTGCTCTTGGCAAACCAGGCTCAAAGTCTGTAATAGCTAACGAAACTTGGTATGTCTCAAGATCACGAATCAGTCGATCAACTAGAGCTCCAATTTCTTTCGCGTTGTAGTCCAGTCCTGTTTTTATTGTACGAATAACATCCAAGTGCCCCCCACTGTACTGAAAAGTGATGCCAGGAATCTTCACTACCGTCACCCTTGAATGGCCATCAGAAAACTTATTCTGAAGGAAATGGTACCCATCGTCAGACGTATAGACACGTATGTCATGATACTGTTCGAGTTTTTCTACAAGCGAACAGATTCTTGTGGCGTGTCCTCGCCCCTCCCCACAAAGACTAATTGCGATTGTTGCCATAGCCGCCAGCTCAAAGACTTACCTTGAACATCCTTATAGGATTAAATGCCTCAATATCTTGACTGAGAGACAATTGTGAATTCATTTATATCCATCTACTAGCCAAAATGATATTCAATTGTACAAATCGTTTCTTCACACGATTGCGTGTTGACTGCAATAAAAGACTACCAAAGGACTTAGAATATGGCGTTTCGCCACAGGCGATACTCCGCGTCAGCTTTTGCTACTGTACATGTCTCTTTTTATCACGACAGCCTGCATTCCAAAAGCAATCGATCAACTTATTGACCAGTTGAATCATGGCTCACTTTCAATCTGAATGGATGCTACTCACACCCGTTAGAAACTCGGCCTGATTGCTATTCCACCAATTCAAAAAGCCTTGCCCAAAGCAACTGGAGAACCTGCTTTCTGACTTCCCCATCTCTCCATGCTCTTGTCTTACCTAAAACAAAACATTTCTTGGAACCAGTGGAACTCTCACTGCCTGAAAAGAACATCCCACTTGAAGAACTCATTAAGTTGATCGCCCAACAAACCAAAGATCACCTGATTTTATCTGACGAGGTCCATCAGACTCAGACTATTCACCTTTCACCACCTTATCCTTGTGAAAAGCACTTGATGAATTCACAAACCTATCCCACTTTCTTATATCTTTTATACAAAAAACACCGAGCCTGTCTCTCAAGGCTCAGAGTAAAGAAAAGGTGCGTTTTCTCTCTTCAGCATCAGATGAATTTGTCCGTGTTACCATTCATTGTACTGACCCGATTGGCTCCGATGGAATAAAAGGCATTCGCATAATTCTGCATCTTGCTTGGGATCCACTTCTACGTCCTATCGCTATTATTATGCCGTTAACGTCGGTTCTATCCAAAAAAGTGAATCGAGGGAATATCTCTCTTTTAAACAGATGTGGTCTTATTGACCCAACGCCCATGACAGGCCGTTGTTGGGTCGACTTACCAGTCCAGCTCAATCACCCTCATTCA